>MDSW01156305.1_pt1 | contig 89675 bp, 94 predicted proteins | sample 811171 | NCBI WGS metagenome assembly MDSW01 (sample SAMN05326641, study PRJNA326480) | marine metagenome | isolation source: seawater | place: Atlantic Ocean: North West | collected 2012
GCCATCGGGCGGCCCTTCTCAATTACGGGCATGTTCAAGCGTACACCTCTGGCTGGGCCTGAACTCGCGGGTCGGCACAAACGACGCCCCAAAATACGCAAACACAGGTCGCTCCGAAACCTTTAACTGTCGGGAGAGGTGTTGAAAAACTCCAAGGTACGAGTGAAGCATTGCCCCTGAAACCCAAGCACGAACTCAGCGGAGAGCACCCCTTCGGCCCCCTCAGATCCTACCTTGTAGTTAATAGTGTAGAGCGAATCGTTGGGGATCTCGCCCGACGCCTCCAAACTGGAAGTATCCATTCTCGCCAAGTCACCCTCGCTGTCAGAGATCCTCACGCTGAGCAAGGTGAGATCTTCACCAGTCTCGTTTAGCAGACTGAGCTCGAACTCAGAGGCCTCTTGGACAACACCGTCAACCTGCACGACTGATATGCTTCGTGCCGTAACGGTTACGAGATCCACGTCTAACTGGTCCGTGAGACTCCCTGTACACCCTTCCCATGCTCCGATCATTGCAAAGTTTTGAGCCGGCGTTGACCACATCAATTCAAAATTCATTTTCTCCCCGGAGCTAAGGTAAACGTCGTATACCGAAAGCTTGCCGGATTGCTGATCAATCGCCACTGACGAATTCGAAAAATTCGGCCGCTCATCATCGGGATAAAAAGCCTTCGGCAAAGCCACCACGGTGAACGAATCCATTGGAGCCCTGCGCATCAAACTGGGCCACGACCTGGATTTGGTGCAGGGGCAATGGGCGCCACTCTGGGTGGTGGACTTCCCCATGTTTGAAGAGGACGACAGCGGCAAATGGAATGCCATTCATCACCCCTTTACGGCGCCGTCCTGCGACCCTGAAATACTGGAAAAAGACCCCGGCGCTGCGCTGTCCCGCGCCTATGACATGGTGCTGAACGGCACTGAACTGGGTGGAGGCTCCATTCGTATCCACGATCCGGACATGCAGCGCACGGTGTTTCGCGCCCTCAACATCAGCGACGATGAAGCCAATGAAAAGTTTGGTTTCCTCCTGGATGCCCTCAAGTTTGGCTGCCCCCCTCATGGTGGTTTGGCCTTCGGCCTGGATCGGTTGATCATGTTAATGACCGACGCCCATTCAATCCGTGATGTGATTGCCTTCCCCAAAACCCAGACGGCGGCCTGCGTAATGACATCGGCACCTTCCACGGTGGACCCCAAGCAACTGCGTGAGGTGGGCATTCGATTGCGCCAGGCGGAAGAAAAACAGTAAACCGACGTCGATAGATCGTAGTGATACAGCAGTAAAGGAGCGAACCATGGCCGGTCACAGTAAATGGGCCAATATAAAGCACCGTAAGGCAGCTCAGGATGCCAAGCGCGGCAAGATATTCACCCGACTGATTCGGGAGATCACCATTGCCGCCCGCTCCGGCGCTGCCCCCGAAGACAATCCGCGCTTGCGTCTGGCAATGGACAAGGCGCTGGCGGCCAATATGACCAAAGAGACCATCGAGCGGGCCGTGAAGCGGGGTGCCGGTGGGGATGACGGCGGTCAGTTGGACGAGCTGACCTACGAAGGCTATGGGGTGGGGGGCGTTGCGGTCATTGTTGAAGCCATGACCGATAACCGTAACCGTACCGCCGGTGAAGTGCGTCATGCGTTCAGTAAGTTCGGCGGTAATCTGGGTACCGACGGATCCGTGGCTTACCTGTTTACCAAGCGCGGCGAGATCACCTTTGAACCGGGGGTGGATGAAGAGTCAGTGCTGGAAGCCGCGCTGGAGGCCGGAGCAGAAGACGTGCTCACACTGGATGATGGCAGTATTGAAGTGATTACGGCCTGGGAGGATCTCGGCAAGGTGAAATCCGCGTTGGATGAGGCGGGTCTGGTATCGGCCGGTGCGGAAATCAATATGGCGGCCTCTGTGCAGGTGGATATGGATCTGGACACCGCAACCACCGTGCTGAAGATGATCGACATGCTGGAAGAGTTGGACGATGTTCAAAATGTGTACACCAACGCCAACTTTACTCAGGAATTAATGGAGCAAATGGATACCTGAGGCGCGCTGGCGAGTGGATGCGCCAGCTAAAAGGCCGCTTTCTGCAAAGCGGCCTTTTTTGTGTCTGCAGTAATCGACAAACCCGCTGGTAATATTTCATAACCATTTCAGGCTGCGCTCCTTAAACTGATCCCAATCGTGACCACCCACACATTGCAGTAACAAGCGAGAAAGGTAACCTCCATGAAACTGACCAACCTGTTGATCATCGCACTGACCACCGGCCTGGTGTTGGCTTTGGTGTTGGCTTTGGTGTTGAGCGGTGCCTCTGGTGAGCAATGGGAGTTTCTGGTTGAGTATGGATGGGTTCTGGTTCTCGCCATCGGATTTGTCGGACTCGTGGGTGCTCGCGAGAAAACGCCTGAAATGGCGTAACCCCCCCCTAAGCGGCACCACCCCGGGTGCCGCTTTTTTTTCTAAACTTATGAAATTAGTGGAATTTAGGGTCGACTCGTGACCCAGTGCTGCTAGACTAACCCTCAACTATCCAGATAGCAGGATTCCCATTTTCATGGCCATCGTGCTGGGCATTGACCCGGGCTCAAGAGTCACCGGATACGGCGTGATCGCGGCGGAAGGTTCCAGGCTCATCTATATAGACAGCGGCTGTATTCGGACTCAGTCTGCAGAGACACTGAGCGAGAAGCTGGACATCATCTACCGCGGCATCAACGAAGTCATTCAGCTCCACTCGCCCCAGGAAGTGGGTGTCGAGCAGGTATTTATGGCTCGCAATGCCGATTCTGCGCTTAAGCTGGGGCAGGCGCGGGGGGCCGCCATCGTCGCCTGTACGTTTAATCATGTTCCTGTTTTCGAGTATTCCGCCAGGCAGGTGAAGCAAGCCGTGGTCGGCACCGGTGCGGCTGACAAAGTACAGGTACAGGCCATGATTTGTCGTTTACTGGGTTTGGAGCGGGCACCCCAGGCGGATGCTGCCGACGCATTGGGGGTGGCGGTGTGTCACACCCACATGACACAAGGCATGATTCGCATGGCGGGGGCCCGTAAGCTGAGACGTGGGCGCATGCGCCGTTGACCAACCACAAGACATTTCTATGATCGGACGAATCAAAGGTATCATTATCGAGAAGCAGGCACCGGTATTACTGGTGGAGGTGGCGGGAGTGGGTTATGAGGTGGAGGCACCCATGACCACGTTCTACCGCATTCCCGAAGTGGGTAAAGAGGTCATCCTGCATACCCATTTTGTGGTGCGCGAAGATGCCCAATTGCTGTACGGTTTTTTTGAGAAGGATGAGCGCGAACTGTTTCGGCTGCTGATCAAGGTCAATGGCGTCGGGCCGAAAATGGCGCTGGCCATTCTGTCCGGCATGGAAGGCTCTGAATTCGTGCGTTGTGTTCAGGATCACGATACCCATACCCTGGTAAAATTGCCCGGCGTGGGTAAAAAAACCGCTGAGCGTCTGGTGATTGAAATGCAGGATCGGGTTAAGGCTTTCACCGGTTTGGCGCCGCAACCGGAACTGACACCGGTGAGCAATCAACAGCGTAATCCAAGGGCCGAGATCAATGATGCAGAGAGCGCCCTGATCGCCTTGGGTTACAAACCCACGGAAGCGGCAAAAGCCATTGCGGCCATCGATGCTGATGGGTTAAAAAGCGAAGAAATCATCCGTCAGGCATTGAAACGGATGGTGAACTGACAGCGTAATTGAATATTACAAGGCCATAACGACAGCACTATGCTTGAATCGGATCGTTTGATATCACCGCTGACTTCCCGGGAGGATGCCCACGACAGGGCGATCCGGCCCACCTCGTTGGCCGACTACACCGGACAGGAAGCGGTGCGAGAGCAGATGGATATTTTTATCTCGGCCGCGCGCCAGCGCAGTGAAGCGTTGGATCATACCCTGATCTTCGGGCCTCCGGGGCTGGGTAAAACCACTCTGGCCAATATCATTGCCAATGAGATGGGCGGTAATCTGAAAAGCACCTCCGGACCGGTACTGGAAAAAGCCGGCGATCTGGCAGCGTTATTGACCAACCTGGAAGAGGGTGATGTGCTGTTCGTGGATGAGATTCACCGCCTGAGCCCGGTGGTGGAGGAAATTCTTTATCCCGCCATGGAAGATTATCAGCTGGATATCATGATCGGAGAGGGGCCGGCGGCACGCTCCATCAAAATCGATTTGCCGCCGTTTACGTTGGTGGGGGCCACCACCCGGGCAGGCCTTCTGACCTCACCCTTGCGGGATCGCTTTGGTATTGTGCAGCGCCTGGAGTTCTATTCGGTGGAGGAGTTATCCCGTATCGTGTCCCGCTCAGCTTCCATACTGGGTGTGACCATGGAGCACGAAGGTGCGGTGGAAGTTGCCCGCAGAAGCCGTGGCACTCCCCGCATTGCCAATCGCCTGCTGCGGCGGGTGCGTGATTTTGCCGAAGTAAAAAGTGATGGCCGGGTGAGTGCCGACGTGGCGTGCAGGGCCCTGGATATGTTGAAAGTGGATTCCCATGGTTTCGATACCATGGACCGCCGCCTGTTGCTCACCATTATGGAAAAATTTGACGGCGGGCCGGTGGGGGTTGAAAGCCTGGCGGCGGCCATCAGTGAAGAATCCGGTACCCTGGAAGATGTCATTGAACCCTACCTGATTCAACAGGGATTCATGATGCGCACCCCGCGCGGGCGCGTGGCCACCCGTACCGCGTATCAGCATTTTGGTTTGAATCCGCCGCGGGAAGCCTCGCCACCCACCCCGGATCTTTTTAGCGATGAGTGAATTTTTCATTACGGTGCGGGTCTATCTGGAAGATACGGATGCCGGTGGAATCGTTTACTATGTCAATTATCTGAAGTTTATGGAGCGGGCGCGTACGGAACTGTTGCGCACAATGGGCTCCGAGTTCGGAGAATTGTTCAAAAATCGGCTGCAGTTCGTTGTACACAGCCTGGAAGCCCAGTATTGTAAGTCGGCCAGGGCTGATGATGAACTCAGGGTAACGGCGGGTGTGGAGAAGATCGCCCGCACTTATATCCTGTTTCGGCAGCAGGTGTTCAGGGATCGTGACCTGATGTGTGAAGCCCGTGTGAAAGTGGCCTGTGTTGATGCAGACAGGCATAAGCCTGCCGCCATTCCAAAACAATTACAGCAACAGTTTGCCGCCGTTTTGGCCTGAATAGGAGACCCTCTCCCGTGGAATCTATGTCCGTTGTCAGTTTGATCATCAATGCCTCCGTGGTGGTGCAGTTGGTGATGCTGATACTGTTAACTATGTCCATGATTTCCTGGTACATGATCTGGCAACGCCAGTCCGCCCTGTCGAAAACCAGCAAAGCACTTAAAGGTTTTGAGGAACGTTTCTGGTCCGGTATGGATCTGAGCCGGTTATTCGTGCAGGTGAATACCGAGCCCAATCATTACAGCGGCGAAGAAAATATCTTTCGCGCCGGCTTTAAAGAGTTTGCCCGCCTGCGCAAGAGTGCTCACAGCGACCCGGAAGCTGTGATGGCCGGTACGGAACGCTCCATGCGGGTGGCTTTGCTGCGCGAACAGGAGAAACTGGAAATGTATTTGCCGTTCCTGGCGACCGTGGGCTCCACCAGCCCCTACATCGGCCTGTTTGGTACGGTATGGGGCATCATGCACTCCTTTCTGGCGTTGGCCAATGAAACTCAGGCCACTCTCTCAGTGGTGGCACCTGGTATTGCAGAAGCGTTGATCGCCACCGCCATCGGTCTGTTCGCGGCGATTCCCGCGGTGATCAGCTATAACCGTTTTTCAGCGGAAGTAGATCGATTACTGCACAATTACGAAACCTTTATGGATGAGTTTTCCAGCATCCTGCATCGCAAGGCCCATTCTTCAGAAGCAGAAGTCAAGGCTTGATGAGGCGGTAAAGTTCTATGTCGCAGAAACGAACCACCGTGCGCCGCAAATCAATGTCAGAAATCAATGTGGTGCCTTATATTGATGTCATGTTGGTGTTGCTGGTGGTGTTCATGATCACCGCTCCCATGATGACATCCGGCATTAAAGTGGATTTGCCGGACGCCGATGCGGAACCCCTGGTGCTGCCAAAGGATCAGCAGTACGTGATTGTATCGGTGAATCATAATGGCCAGTATTTCATCAGTACCGCCGATGACAAGCAAACCCCCAAAGCGCTGCCGGACATAGTAGAAGCCGTTGCCGCCCTGAAGAAGCAGAAGCCGGATACCCCGGTCTTGATGGAGGGGGATGAGCGGGTGGCCTATGGCCTGGTGATGCGCATGATGATAGCGCTGCAACAGGCGGGGGTGGATGACGTGGGGCTGGTGACCGAAAACGGTTCCAGGGAGTAGCGCTTGTCCTTTTCCGGTCTGGACATCTCTGCCCTGATTAAGGCCTTTCTGGTCCATGCGATGGTGGTGGGGCTGCTGTTTTTCAGTTGGCCGGACACCGATGAGGTAGTCAAACTGAAGCCTGTGCCCAGGCACGTAACGGCGGTGGTGGTAGAAAAGCCAAAGCCGAAGGTGGCGCCAAAACCTCAGGCCAAGCCAAAACCGGCGCCTGCACCCAAGCCGAAACCCAAACCCAAACCTAAGCCAAAGCCAAAGCCAAAGCCAGATAAGCCTAAACCCAAGCCGGAACCAGCGAAGCCAAAGCCCAAGCCGGCTCCCAAACCGAAACCGGAAGAGCCCAAGCCGGCACCGAAAGAGGCGCCATCCGAGGCATTCAGCGATTTGCTGAAACAGGAGATGGAGGCCATCAAACAGGATGAGGCGGAAGCGATGCCCGCCGCCGAGTCCAGTGAAACGGCGCAACAACTGGACGAGATACTGCAGTATAAAGCCATTATTCAGCAGACAATGAAACGCTATTGGGCTCGGCCTCCCAGTGCCCGAAATGGTATGGTGGTGACCCTGAGCATCAGTCTGCTGCCCGGTGGAGAAGTAAAATCGGTGGTTATTGATCGTTCCAGCGGCAACAGCGCATTTGATAATGCAGCTGTGCAGGCCGTGCAGAAAGCTGGACGTTTCAGTGTGCCACCGGACCCGCAACTGTTTGACCGGCATTTCCGTAACTTTAAAATGCGCTTCAAACCGGATGATTTACGCTATTAACCTGACATTAGGGTGAGTATGAGACTAGCTATGAAATACCTGACAACGATACTGTGTTGGCTTGTGTTGTTTTCAGCCCCAGCCCGGGCCGAGCTGATCATTGAAATTACCGAAGGCATCACCGATGCCACGTCCATCGCCATCGTACCTTTTGCCTGGAGCGGGCCCCGTTTGTCAGAGGATGTGGCCGCCATTGTGGCGGCCGATCTGCATCGCTCCGGGCAATTTGCGCCGTTGGAACGCTCCAAAATGCTGAGCCTGCCCACCCAGGAGAGTCAGGTTTTCTTCCGGGATTGGCAGTCCAAAACCAACGGTGCCGAATATTTGGTCATTGGTCGCATGAGCGGAACCAATGACGGAAAGTACCGGGTTGATTATCAGCTTTTTGACGTTTACCAGCAGCGCTCTATCAAAAAATGGTTTGCCACCGGCAATGATCTGCGGGCGCTCTCTCACCATATCAGTGATGTGCTGTACCAGCAGTTGACCGGTATCCGGGGGGCGTTCTCCACCAAAATGGTGTATGTCACCATGGAATACCTCAACAATTCCGGTAAGCGGGTACAGCGCTACCGTCTGTATGTGGCGGATGTCGATGGCCACAATGAGCGCATTTTGATGGAATCCAGCGAACCTATTCTGTCCCCCAGCTGGGCACCCAATGGGCGCCATATCACGTATGTCTCGTTCAAAAGCACGCGGCCGGCGATTTACATCATGGATACCAAAAACGGTCGGGAAAAGAAAATTACCGGGTTCAGTGGTTTGAATGGGGCACCCCGGTTCTCACCGGATGGGCGCAGTATGGCCATGGTGCTGTCAAAAGACGGCAACCCTGAGATCTACACCATGGATCTCAGCAATGGAAAATTGAAACGAATCACCAATCACTATGCCATCGATACGGAGCCAACCTGGTCGCCGGATGGACAAAGTCTCATTTTTACCTCGGAAAGAGGCGGTTCTCCACAAATTTATCGTCAACATCTTGATTCTGGAAAGGTTGAACGCTTAACATTCGATGGCAACTACAATGCGCGACCGGCGCTGACTCCGGATGGTAGATTTCTGGCAATGGTGCATCGCTCAAACGGTATCTTCCACATTGCTGTGAAAGATCTGGTTCGGGGAACGTTTAATATTTTGACTGAAACGAACCTGGATGAATCGCCGAGTATTGCACCCAATGCCAGTATGATAATCTACGCCACAATGGATAAAAATCGAGGGGTTCTTGCTGCAGTCTCTCTGGATGGCAGGGTAAAAGTAAAACTGCCGTCGCGAGTTGGAGACGTGCGAGAGCCTGCCTGGTCGCCATTTATGTAAAAAAAATGTTGCAAGCCTGTTTAAAAACTTTAACTGAACCACTAATATCTGCCAGGAGTTACCCCTCTTAGGAGTCAAATATGTCCATGTTTAACCGTAATGCCCTGTTAGCCCTGTTTGCTGCTGTTGCGATTTCTGCCTGTAGCTCTACCCCTGAAGACACCACTGCTGAACCAGCCGATGCTGGGACAACAACGCAAGCACCTGACCAGGATGTTAGCGGCGGTACGATGGACGATACTTATGGCGCTGCACAAGAGCCTACCAATCCAGCGTTGGAAAACCGTGTAGTGTACTTCGATTTTGACAAAGCCAATATTCGACCCGATGCGATCGCGACCCTGCAAGCCCATGCACAGTACCTGTCTCAGAATCCCGGTGCCCGTGTTCGTGTGGAAGGGCATGCGGACGAGCGTGGCACCCGTGAGTACAACATGGCATTGGGTGAGCGTCGTGCCAAGGCTGCTGCCAGCTTCCTGGCTGCCAATGGTGCATCGGCTTCCCAGTTGGAAATCATCAGCTACGGTGAAGAGCGTCCTGTTGCCTTGGGCCATGATGAAAGTTCCTGGTCTCAAAACCGCCGTTCTGAGCTGAACTACACCGCCGAAGCGCCCTGATATTGATGCTTCGATCGTTACTGGTTCTGGCACTATCCACGGTTGCTGCAATCGCAGCAGCCGTTCCTCCCTACGAACCACTGCCTTCCAACTCCAAATCGACCATTCAACCTGCCAGCAAAAACTCCAGGAGCGCCAGTAAGCCACCTGTGGTGGCCGATGATTATGGCGATGCCGATCCGGGGTTTTCCTACAGTGCTGCTGTGGATAGCAGTCCGTCTGCTGCCACTTCGGGTGTGTCATGGGATGTTATGTCCCAGATGCAGCAACTGCAGCAGGAAGTACTGCAACTGCGGGGAATGGTGGAAGAGCTCAAACACCAGATCGACATCATGCAGAAGCAGGAACGGGAGCGCTATCTGGATCTCGACATGCGCATCAATCAGATGCAGTCCGGTGCCCCCTCTGGTGCCACCCGTGGGTCGGGCGGCAGTGCTTCGTCCACGGCCAAACAGGATGACAAGGCCCTGTATGAAAAAGCCAGTCAATTGCGCAAGGATGGCAAGTACATTGAAGCCATCGCGGTTCTGCAGCAGTTATTGCAGCAATCCCCCTCAGGTTTGTACGCGCCATACAGTGAGTATTGGCTGGGGGAGCTGTATATGGTGGCGGACCCGGTAGACCTGGATCAGGCCAAGCGCCATTTTATCAATTTACTGGCCAATCACGGCGACCATGTGAAAGTGCCTGATGCCATGTACAAGTTGGGCAAGCTCTACGCCAGCAAGGGCGAGAACAGCAAAGCCAAAAGCACCCTGAACGAACTGATCAAGCAGTACCCGGACAAGTCAGCCTCCAGATTGGCCCAGGATCTGGTGAAAACGCTGTAGGCGCTGTAATCCGCCACACGCTTGAGTTAATATTGCCCGTTTTCTATTAACGGGGAAGGGTGTGTCCCAGCTACGTATTACTGAAATCTTCTACTCTTTGCAGGGAGAGGCTCGCACCATTGGGCTGCCGACGGTGTTCGTGCGTCTTACCGGTTGCCCTCTTAGATGCCAATATTGTGATACTGCCTATGCCTTTTCCGGTGGTGAGATGCGCTCCATCTCGGAGATATTGGATGAGGTTGCGCGCTATTCGCCGAAATACATTACGGTGACGGGCGGCGAGCCACTGGCACAACCGGCGTGCCGGGTTCTGCTGACGGAACTGTGTGATGCCGGTTATGACGTGTCGCTGGAAACCAGTGGAGCACTGGACATCCGTGGTATCGATCCAAGGGTCAGCATCGTATTGGACCTGAAAACACCGGATTCTGCAGAGAGCCATCGCAATCTAATGGACAACATTCCCTTGCTCAAAAGCCGTGATCAGGTGAAGTTCGTCATCTGCAGTCGTCAGGATTACCAGTGGGCCCGCATGAAAGTCGATGAATTGGGTTTGACTGAGCGGGTGGGCGATGTGTTGTTTTCACCAAGTTTTCAGCAAATCAAGGCTGCTGATCTGGCAGATTGGATCGTAGAAGATCGACTGCCGGTGCGTTTTCAATTGCAACTGCACAAGTTGCTGTGGTCGGATGAACCGGGGCGTTGAGATGTCAGATATCAAAAAAGCGGTGGTGTTGTTATCAGGTGGGCTGGATTCGGCGACATGCCTGGCCATTGCCCGCCATCAGGGTTATGAATGCTATGCCATAACCTTTGACTACGGCCAACGTCACGAATCGGAATTGGCGGCGGCCCGGCGGGTGGTGGATGCCCTTGGTGCCATGGAGCTGAAAACCATTCACATTAATCTGGGGGATATTGGTGGTTCCGCGTTAACCGACCGCTCGATCGAGGTGCCCCTTGGTCCCACGGAGGGTATTCCTGTGACCTATGTGCCGGCCCGCAACACCATATTTCTGTCGCTGGCGCTGGGTTGGGCCGAAGTGCTGGATGCGGATGCCATTTTTATCGGGGTCAATGCAGTGGATTACTCCGGCTATCCGGATTGTCGAGCAGAGTTTATCTCCGCGTTCGAGGGGTTGGCGAATCTTGCCACCCGCCGGGGGGTAGAGGGGCGGCCCATGGCCATTGAAGCCCCTTTGCTGCACTTGTCGAAAGCAGAGATTATCCAGAAAGGCCTGCAACTGGGGCTGGATTACGGCTTGACGGTCTCCTGTTATCAGGCCGATTCCAGGGGCCGGGCATGTGGTCAATGCGATAGCTGCCGCCTGCGTCGAGAAGGGTTTCAACAGGCTGGTGTTGCCGATCCAACCCCGTATCGTTAAAACCCTGTTTTTTCAGGTGCTTTGGTCAGTGAGGTGAACGGTCTTGGCTGGACGCAAAAAAGCGTATGAAAATCAAGGCCATAAAAATTAAAAAAATCCTTGTGATTTAATTTTTAATCAGTAATATACGCATCCGTTGACGGGTCGTTAGCTCAGTTGGTAGAGCAGTTGGCTTTTAACCAATTGGTCGCTGGTTCGAATCCAGCACGACCCACCACTCTTCGAAAGGCCGCTTTGTCATGCAAAGCGGCCTTTTTCGTTTTTGTCGGGAAAATGCATTGCGTTGATTCCCGGTGATTTGCCTCAATATAAACAAAAATAGTCAGGCGGTTGGGTCAGGTTCTTCGTTCGTCAGTTATGGTATTATTTGCCCCCACCTTGCCGATTGCCCAAATCCGCTTAGGGGTAGTTAGGGCTGGAAAGATTGATTACCAAGTGATGCCGGAACTGCATCCTGGAGGTTTAAGTAGCATGAATACGTCAGTTGCCGATTTTGTCAGAGATCATCTGGATGGCAGTCATTTGCAATCGCACCTGTCCCAGGCAGAGAAAGCAGAATATCGCGCTCAGATTAAGGAAATGTTAAAGGCGCAAAATGCGGTTCTGGTGGCCCACTACTATACCGATCCCGAGATCCAGTCACTGGCGGAAGAAACGGGCGGATGTGTTTCTGATTCATTGGAAATGGCGCGCTTTGGCAAGGATCATCCTGCCCAGACGCTGATTGTCGCCGGTGTTAAATTTATGGGCGAGACGGCCAAGATACTGAGCCCTGAAAAGACGGTACTGATGCCCACCCTGGAAGCCACCTGTTCACTGGATCTGGGCTGTCCGGTGGAGGCGTTCTCGGCATTTTGTGACCAGCACCCGGACCGCGAAGTGGTGGTTTATGCCAACACGTCAGCGGCGGTGAAAGCCCGTGCCGATTGGGTGGTTACCTCCAGTATTGCAGTGGAGCTGATTGAACACCTGCACAAGCAGGGCAAGAAAATTATCTGGGCTCCGGATAAGCATCTGGGCGCTTATGTGCAACGGGAAACCGGAGCCGATGTCCTGTTGTGGGACAGCGCCTGCATTGTGCACGAGGAGTTCAAAGCGAAAGGGGTGGAAGACCTGAAAAAGGTTTACCCCGGGGCCGCAGTGCTGGTGCATCCGGAATCACCGGATGCAGTGGTGAAGCTGGCCGATGCGGTGGGATCCACATCGCAGTTGATCAACGCCGCTAAAAACATGAGCAATGAGACGTTTATCGTTGCCACTGACCGCGGTATCTTCTACAAGATGAAACAAATGGCACCGGAGAAGCGCTTTCTGGAAGCGCCCACCGGCGGCAACGGTGCCACCTGCCGTTCCTGTGCCCATTGCCCCTGGATGGCCATGAACGCTCTGGACAGCCTGGCGCTGGAACTGAAAGAACACAATAACGAAATCAGCGTTGATGATGCGTTAATTGAACAGGCGATGCTGCCGTTAAATCGAATGCTGGCTTTTTCCGAGCAACTCAAGCGGATGAAGCAGGGCGCGGCTTAAATCCGCTTAGATTTCCAGGTCGCGCATGGAGTGTTGCATTTCAGCAATACGGTCGCTGATGCGGGCGGTGACGTGAAAGTCATCACGGGCCAATGGCAGGGCATACTGGAGCTGCTCAATGGCTTTCGTGGTCTGGCCATAGAGATAGAAATATTCAGCCTTTGATTGGTAAACCCCCAACCGATTGCCGGCTTTACCGTGTGCCTCCGCCAGCATAAACCACAACAGCGGTTGGGCTTCCCACTGGGTCAGTTGTTCCCTCAGCACTGTGATGGCTTTGTCGGTCTGGTTGTCCAGGGTCAGGGCGTCGGCGTAGAGCACGCTCAGCGGATAATTGCCCGGTGAGAAGTCCAGGCCTTTTTCCAGTAAACGCAGGGCGGTATCGTACTGACCGGCTTTGTTCAGTATTTCTGCTTTGGAAGCAATGTAGGTAATTCGGGTGGGGCGCCTGCTCAGTAGTCGATCGATGGACTGCAGTGCCTTATCCAACTGGTTGGTTTTCAGATAGGCACAGCTTAAGCCATATTCGGTGACTTCGAGAAAGGATGTGGATTCCTGTTTCTGGTTTTCAAGATCACTGATCTTGGCGCTGGCATCCCGGGTGAACTCCACCTCAACCCGCATCTTCATTAAATGAAACTCCAGTGAATCGCTGCTGGGTTTGGCGGGCAGCTGGGCGGCTCGTGCCCGGGCGTCGGTTATGCGGGATTCAGTGACCGGGTGGGTCAGCAGGAATTCGGGTGGCAGGTCTCCGTAATAACGCATGCTTCTTTGCAGTGCCTCAAAGAAATCGGCCATGGCGGCGGGGTTCATGTCCGCCCGCACCAAGGTTTGCATGCCGATGCGATCGGCCTCTTGCTCATTGGCACGGCTAAAGCGAAGTTGGGCATCGATGCTGGCTGCCTGGGTCGTGGCTAATGCAGCCATACCGGCTTCGCCCCCTGCGGTGGCGGCAATGGCGATACTGGCCAGTAATGCGGCAAGGCCGGCCCACGAGTTTTGCTGCGAGCGTTCCACACCCCTGGCGAAGTGGCGTTGGCTCAGGTGGGCCAGCTCGTGCGCGATCACACCGCCCACTTCGTCTTCGGTGCGGGCATTTAATAACAATCCACCGTTGAGTCCCATTACGCCGCCAGGTACTGCAAACGCGTTGATGGCAGCATTGTTAATCACCACCAGTGCGATGTCCGGGCGCTCAATATCGCTGGCCGAGGCAAGGCGATACACCAGGTTATACAGGTAATCGTAGATCAGCGGGTCATGAATCAAGGGTACCTGGGCTCGCAGTTGTCGTAACCAGGCCCGCCCCAGTCGGTATTCCTGGTCCGGGCTGACAATGGCCGAGCTGGCGTCTCCCAGGTCGGGAAGGGGGGCAGCAAAGGAAGGCAGCGTGAGGCTTGTCAGCCAGACAACAATCATCAGGCCGGCAATGGGCTTGCGAAAATACTGCTTGGTCATAATCAATGTGGGGCTGCGTTCCTGAAGGTCTGATGGCTTTGACCGGTGATCAACATAAAAGTTTTGCCTCTGGGGCGTTGGAAAGCAATACTTATGAGCAGGGTAGCAGATGGTTTTTGTCGCCACAAAGTCAAAATTATCATTCGCTTAGGGGGAGCGGTATCAATCTTATCTGCCCTTGTATATAGTGTTGTCGACTTTTGATTGAGTGGAATGTAATGAGTTTGACATTGCCCGATATTGAACTGGATGCCCGCGGCCTGGACTGTCCGCTGCCTCTGCTGAAGTTGAAGCAACAGCTGAACCGATTGGACATAGGGCAGATCATCGCGGTGCAAACCAGCGACCCCGGATCACTCCGGGATTTCGAAGCGTTTACCGGAATGGTGGGCCATATCATTCATGAGCAAACGGAGCAGGACGGTAATTTTCTGTTCATAATCGAAAAGCGCGCCTAGCGCAGCGCGCCGCAGGAATCAGCATAACAGCCTATGTTTCAGATATTTAGTGACTGGTATAGAGAGTATTTTTCCAACAAGGAAGCGGTGGTTTTAATTCTGCTGCTGACTGCCGGTTTGACCATTGTCGTGACTATGGGCAAGGTATTGGCGCCGGTATTTACTGCCATCGTGTTGGCCTATCTGCTGCAAGGGCTGATCAACTATCTTGTCAAACGCAGCGTGCCCTGGCTGTTTGCCCTGATCCTTACCTATCTGCTGTTCCTGACCGCGCAAATGGCATTTCTGTTCGTGCTGGTGCCTCTGACCTGGGGCCAGCTGGTGCGCTTTCTGAACGAGCAGGTTCCCCGCATGTTGGCCGAGGCCAACAGCTTTCTGAATGTGCTGCCGCAACGTTACCCTGACCTGGTATCGGAGCAGTGGGTGCGGGAAATCAGCGCCATGACCACCACGACGCTGAAGAGCGTGGGCGAATCAGTGGTGACCTTCTCCCTGGCAAACATTCCCAACCTGATGGGATTATTGATATTTCTGGTGCTGGTACCATTGTTGGTGTTCTTTTTCCTCAAGGATAAGGACCGTCTGATTGCCGCTGTGGTGGGATTGCTGCCGGCGGAGCGCCCCTTTATTACCCGCGTTATGAGCGAAATGGATGTGCAGATATCCAATTATGTGCGAGGTAAGGCCATGGAAATCATCATCACCGGTGGTGTGACGTACATTGCTTTTGTGGTGTTGGGCGTGAATTATGCTGCATTGCTTGGTTTGCTGGTGGGTTTGAGCGTGGTGGTTCCCTACATTGGCGCCACGGTGGTGACCATCCCGGTGGCGGTGGCCGCCTATTTCCAGTTTGGCTGGGGCCCGGAATTCATGTGGGTGATGGTAGCCTACGGTATCATTCAGGCGCTGGATGGTAATCTATTGGTACCGATCCTGTTTTCAGAGGCAGTGAACCTGCACCCTGTTTCTATTATCACTGCGGTGCTGGTATTCGGTGGGTTTTGGGGATTGTGGGGTGTGTTTTTTGCCATTCCATTGGCCACCCTGGTGAAAGCAGTATTTACATCCTGGCCCCGGGAGCCCCTGCCTGGCCTGGCCCCGGCAAATGATACCGATGGGCCGGGATCCGACGTGCTGTAGGGGCCTGCAAGCAGCGATCAGTTGATGGCTTCTGCTGCTTCCAGAACTTCTTCTACGTGGCCATTGACCCTTACTTTGCGCCATTCCCGCCTCAGTATCCCGTTAGAGTCAATGAGGAAGGTGCTGCGTTCAACGCCCTGTATCTGTTTCCCATACATGTTCAGTGGTTGTATGACATCGAACATCTGGCACAGGTAGGCGTCGGTATCGGATATCAGCTCAAAGGGAAACTGGTATTGCGCCTTGAATTGCTCATGGGATTTCAGGATGTCTTTTGAGACACCGAACACCATGGTTTTGGCTTTCAGGAAGTCTTGATAGTAATCCCTGAAATCCAGGCCTTCCGTGGTGCAGCCCGGGGTGTTGTCCTTGGGATAAAAGTACAGAACCACTTTCCAGCCTTTGAGTTTAGAGAGCACAACATCTTTCTGGCTGGTAGCCTGTGCTGCGAAATCCGGAACCGGTTTGTCGAGTTCGACGATTGCCATTGACTCCTCCTAAGCCTTGCATGGGTTGTTATGGTTAATCTGAATGCCTTTATGCGCAGGCTTAACGGCGCGGTTCAATAGTGGCATCCAGATTACGTTCATCACAAAAAGCAATAAAAGCCTCTTTTAAGGGTGCTATTGCGATTGTTGCGGGTACTTTTACTGCAATTTCCAGAGAAAACATTGGGCTGCCGGTATGGGCGGCGGCATAGGTGCCGGTTTCCATCTCTTCGATGTTGATTTTGCGTTCACTGAAAAAGCCGGCAATTTCCCGCACGATGCCGGGGTGATCGAGTGCAACAACGGAAATGTAATAGGGGCGTGATCCGTCGGCTTCCCGCCGTGGCGCGGTGCGTCTCAGTATCGTAGTCAGGCCGAACGCTTCTGCCGCCTGGGGGATGGAAGATTCAGCAGTGGCGATTTGGTCAGGTAGGCCATTGATCAACATGATCAGGGCAAATTCCCCGCCCAGCACTGTCATCCGGGTGTCCAGAATGTTGCAACCGCTTTCTGTGGCGGTTTGGGAGAGCCCGTTGATGATACCGGGTTTGTCCTCTCCGATAGCAGAAATGACAAGGTATTCTTGCATTGCTCAGTCCTGAGTGGTCAAAAAACGAACTGATTGGGCGTATTCCAAAAAGTCCAGTGTTCTTAACCGGTTAAAAACTGAATTTGAGTTTAGCATCGCTATTTAGGAACAACTAGCTGAAAATGCTACAAATAATGGGAAAGACAGTAAAACCCCCTGAAACCCTTAGATTTTGGGCCCCTCAGCCGGTATCCGCTTGTTATTGTTAACACGCGTCAGTACCATACCGGTTTGCCAAATTTAGGTGGAGATAAAGCAGCAAATGATTACCGGCAGCCTGGTTGCGCTCGTCACTCCGATGCATGCTGATGGCAGCATTCATTGGGAAGCTCTGGCGAACTTAATTGACATGCATATTGAGCAGGGTTCCAACGGGATTGTCGCGGTGGGCACCACCGGGGAATCGGCGACCCTGGACGTGGACGAGCACTGCGCCGTAATCAAATTCACTGTTGAGCGCTCAGCCGGGCGAATCCCCATTGTGGCCGGTACCGGTGCCAACTGCACCCGCGAGGCCATCGAGCTGACGCGGGCCGCCAAGCAGGCCGGCGCTGACGCCTGCCTGTTGGTGGCACCTTATTACAACAAACCCACCCAGGAAGGCCTTTACCGCCACCATATGGCCATTGCCGATGCTGTGGAAATACCACAGATTCTTTACAATGTTCCCGGCCGCACTGTCTGCGATATGCTGCCTGCCACCGTGCAACGTATCAGTACCCACCCAAATGTGGTGGCGATCAAGGAAGCGACCGGGAATTTGCAGCGGGGCAGGGAAATTCTTGAATTGTGTGATCCCGAGTTTCTGTTGTACTCCGGCGATGATGCAACGGCCATGGAGCTGATGCTGCTTGGCGCCAAAGGAAATATTTCGGTCACGGCGAACGTCGCACCGAAAGCGATGTCTGACATGTGTGCGGCAGCCATCGCCGGTGATCGGGCGCGTGCGGAAGCTATCAATGAGCCGTTGCTGGGGCTTCATCAAAATCTGTTTCTGGAGGCGAATCCCATCCCCGTCAAATGGGCTTTGCAGCAAATGGGCCTGATGGAAGAAGGTATTCGGCTGCCGCTGACCCCGCTGTCCGAGCAGTTCCATCAGCCACTCAGGGATGCCATGCAACAGGCCGGCTTGCTGTAGTGCATGGCCTTACCAGGCCCAGGGTAAACCAATAACGACAATGTTCCCGGAGAATTCAATGACCATTCTGCGAGCCGCATCGCTACTTGCTGTGCTGATTGCGCTGTCAGGTTGTTCCTATCTGTTTGGTGATAAAGGCCAGTTTCGTGAGCGGGCAATGGATTACCAACAGGCGGAAAGTCTGCCACCCCTAACCATACCTGAAGGTATGGACAGTAAGCCCATCAGCCAGCGCTACCCCATACCGGAGGTGCGCGGGAACAATTTCTATGAACCCCAAGACAGCGAGTCCGTGCCCAGGCCGCAATCATTATTGAATGTTAATGAAGCAGCAGGGCTGGAATTACGGCAGGATTCCGGCCGGCTTTGGTTGGTGGTTGAGCGGCCGGCACAGGATCTTTGGCAGCAGCTCAATGAGTTTGCAGCCAGCAACGCCTCTATTGATAAAGCAGACCGCAGTACCGGTGTGATTGAAACCGGCTGGCTGGCGCCCCGTCAGTTGCCCAGCGAAGGCGGCTTTTGGAAGTCGGTCTGGCGATTTATCACATTCAGTGGTGGAGAGCGCCGGGAGCGCTTTCGGTTCACAATGCAGACCGAGCCGCGGGCCGATTTTGAATCCAATGTCGTGCACATTAATCATGTGCGGGTGAAGACCCCTTTGCCGGAGACAACGGATTGGCCGGAGGAGCCGGAAAACATTGAGCTGGTGACGACGGTCTATGACGAGCTGATGTTGTTCCTTGAGCAGGGTGGCCGCAAAGCGGGCGCCTCGGTTCTGTCCCAGGATCTCAGGGTGCTGCCAAAGTACACCATGACCCGGGATGGCAACGGCTATCCGATTCTGGTCATTAATCAGGACTTCAATCGGGCCTGGCTGGCTGTGGGGCAGGCGTTGCAGAGATCCCGTGTAGGGGTGTCGGATCTGGATAGGACCCTGGGTATTTACTACCTGGCGGAAACCACCCAGGTGGAAGTGGACGACGAACTGGAAGAGAAAGAGCTGCAATTGCGCTTGATCAGTTCCGAGAGCGGTATCCAGGTATCAGTGCAGGTAGATGATGACACTTTGGCGCCTGAAGAACAGTCGGCGCGTATTCTGAACCAGATCCGGGAGAAACTGCAATAGTGCGATTTGCTTCCATCGGCAGTGGCAGTGAAGGTAATGGGACACTGATTCAAGCCCCAAATCAGCCCGCTGTCCTGGTGGACTGCGGATTCTCCGCCCGGGAGGCCCTATCGCGAATGGCTGACTTTGGGATAGCAGCAGAAGACATCGCTGCGATTCTGGTGACGCACGAACATACCGATCATATTAAAGGCGTGGCCAGGCTGGCCAATCGCTGCCGGATACCGGTATTCACCACCTGGGGTACCTGGGCTGCCAAATTGAACGGGGTGCTGGACGGGGCATTGTTTCACATGATTACACCCCATGAGGATTTTCAGGTGGCGGGTATGAAAGTACAGCCAGTCGCCGTGCCGCACGATGCGCGGGAGCCCTGTCAGTTCGTGATGGAGCACGCCGGTCACCGGCTCGGCTTGCTCAGCGATGTGGGCAGTGTGACCCCCCATATGCTGGACTGCTATGCCGACTGCCATGCTCTGATGCTGGAATGCAACCATGATTTAGCCATGCTTGCGGAGGGGCCTTATCCGGCCTCATTGAAGCGGCGTGTATCCGGGCCCTTGGGGCACTTGAATAATCAGCAATCTGCAGACATGCTATCGCAACTGGATCAGTCTGGATTGCAGCATTTAGTGGTGGCGCACATCAGCCAGAAGAATAACCATCCCGACCTGGCGGTGGAAGCGTTGCTTGATAAGGGGCGGTGTTCGGAATCGATCATCCGCCTGGCCACTCAGAATTCAGGCCTGGATTGGCTATCCGTTCAGGCCACTGAAAACAGATCATAAACTTGTTTTAGAATCAGGTGATTTTAAGATGGAAAAGCGCGAAGAACTTTACAAAGGTAAAGCCAAGTCTGTGTACTCCACCGACGATCCAAAATCGTTAATCCTGGTGTTTCGCAACGACACATCGGCCTTTGACGGTAAAAAGGTGGAACAGCTTGATCGCAAAGGCATGGTGAACAACAAGTTCAACGCTTTCATTATGCAGAAACTCGAGGAAGCGGGTGTTGAAACCCATTTCAACAAGTTACTCAATGATCAGGAGGCGCTGGTAAAATGCCTGAAGATGATGCCTTTGGAATGTGTGGTGCGCAACGTTTCAGCAGGCAGTATCTGTCGTCGCCTGGGCGTCGAAGAGGGGCTGGACCTTAATCCGCCCACCTTTGAGTTCTTTCTGAAGAATGATGCACTGGGCGACCCGATGGTGAATGAATACCATATCCAAAGCTTTGGCTGGGCTGAAAAAGAGCACGTGTTAAAGATGAAAGAATTGACCTTCAAGGTTAACGACGTGCTGAAACAACTGTTCCTGGATGGCGGTATGCTGTTGGTGGATTACAAGCTGGAGTTTGGTATTTATGACGGGCGTGTAGTGCTGGGTGATGAATTCACGCCAGATGGTTGCCGCTTATGGGATGTGGAAACCCGCAAAAAACTGGACAAAGATCGTTTCCGCCAGGGGCTGGGTGATGTGGTGGAGTCTTATGAGGAAGTGGGCTTGAGATTGGGCATCAAGTTTGACTGAGCCGTTACTGCAAGAAAAAACCGCAGCAAAATGCTGCGGTTTTTTTATGACCGAAGCCCCGCTCAGAAATGGAACGTGGCGGCGATATAGGAGCCGTCCAGTGTAACATCGGCGTCCAGGTCTTCTACATCATCCAATTCCAGTGCCAATTTTCTCATCCCGGCTTCCAGGCCCAGGCCAAAGGCGAAGGTATAGCCCACTTTACCCCACAAGTCATAGAGTTGAGCCCCGCCAGCTCCGATCCAGTTTCCCTGCACGCCCACATATAGACCAGTAATGGGTAATTCGAATTGCGCAGAGCCGTATAGCAATGGTGCCACGAAATCGAGATCCTCACTGGCTGTTTCCGATAGCAGCGGGCTGCTGGCACTCAGCTCGCCATCGAACTGACGCGCGGTCAGGCCCAGGTCCAGGCTTACCCAGTTGTCCAGCACTTCGTAATAAAAGGTGTAGTCATTGTGGGAGAAGTCCAGTTTTGAGCGCACCGGTGCACCGGCCGGAAACGTAATGTCATCGAACTCGATGGAATCCGACAGCACGACGCTGGCCGATTCCTCGATCTCAGAGCGGGCAAAACGAACGTTGGGCAGAATGGGGATGCCATGTTCGAGGGCAATGTAAAAGTAGGAGCCGGAATCACCCTCCAGGCCAAGATCATCGTCAAAGTCGATGGAACTGCTGCCACCTTCCAAATCGGTAAAGTCACCAGACAGATCGTAGCTGATGCTGCCTCCGCCCACATAGATTCCCAGAAGGGTGTCAGCGTAACTGACACTGCCGAAGCCAAGGCTCATGCCGATCAAAGCGGCGGTAGCGATAGATCTCATGTTCTGCTCCCTAATTAGTTTCCTGTTAATTAAAGCATACTGGGAGCAAAGGCCAACCTAAGTCAGCCTTTTTATTCATAGGTTTGCGAACACATTCAAGAACCCGGTGAGGTCTGGCTACCAATTGTTCAGTGGTATTGTTTGGCCAGCTTGTGCAATCCCCGCAGGATCACTTTCTCCAGAACGGATTTCACCACCAGTCCGCTTAAGGGAACAGGCACCTTGGGCTCAAATTGAATGGTGTAGTGCAGGTGGGTTTTGCCACCGTTCTCACTGAACACCATGCGGCCCAGGTGGTTCTTCAGGGGGCTGCCCTTGGTGATGGTGTATTCCACCAGTTTATTGGGTTCGAAGGCGGTGACGGTTTCTTCGAAATCCGCCAGTGGCACGGGGGTTATGCGCCGCACTGAACCTATTCCGTTGACGTCATCCTGCCCATCCTTAATCCGTTTGACTTTAGCGTTGAGCACTTTGCCCATTGCTTCGTGGTCGGACAGGGTGGCGAATACGGTTTCGACCGGGGCATTAAATTCGACATTCATTTGAATGAATTGGCTGCTCATAAAGTGTATTTCCGTTAAATCGTTCTGAAAGTGATGCCGGCTGCATTCAGGCGCTCAATCAGAGCGACTCCCATACCTGCGCCAGGCGTGGTAACACCGTAGTTGGCTGGTAGGTCTTTGTCCTGTGCCAGGCACAAAGCAGACTCAGCCAGCATTTTTGCGGTCTCTCCATAACCGGGGTCGCCTCCTGCAACCTCAGTCCATACATGCAGTCCGTCGGCTTCACCGACAAAGTGAACCTTGAACCAGGATTTATTGCGCATTGCCTCGCTTGGGCCCTGCCCGGGATCTTTCACTTCCAGCAGTTTGTTGCGCGTGTATTTAAACTGAGACAGTGCGATCAGCCCCCCAGCGCCCACCACGCCGCCGATCAGTTTGGGCAATTTTTTAACCAGTATGTAGTGTCCATAAATAAAATCCGGTCCGAATTCCTTGCGCTCGGCAGCGGTGCGCTTGACCACCTGAGGGTCGATGGAGGGGAAGGGGCAGGCCCATGCCTTGTGGGCATTTACCCAGAATACCTTGGGTTGCATGACCCGGGTACGGCGCCGGTCGGTGGGCTTGGTTTTGCGGGTTTTATGCCATTCCTTGCGTTTATTGTGATACGCCCGCAGCCGGGAAAACTGGGTGATGGCAGAATGCCAAGTGCCCCCGGAAAAAGTGCCCTTGGCTTCGATGAAACCTTCCACCTTCACCGGGCATTTTCCCGCCTTGTCCTCACCCAGCAACGTATTTAATTGGTGCACGGTATAGAGTGCACCCAGGTCGTGAGGAATGCTGTCAAAGCCACAGCTGTTGATGATTTTGATCTTTTTCTCCACCGCCTGGTCATGTAGTTCATGTTGCAGGCCTTCCACAAACTCCGGCTCTCCGGTCAGGTCCACGTAATGGGTGCCGGCCTCCACACAGGCTCGAACCAGCGGTTCGCCGTATTTGAGATAGGGGCCCACGGTGGTGATGACAACCTTGGCCTGGGCGGCCATGTTCACCAGGCTGGTGTAGTCGTCGGAGTCCGCGTGCAGCGTCTCAATGTGGGCCTGGCTGTTTATGCTCAGCAGGTCCTGTTGACAGGCTTCTACTTTACCGCGGTTGCGGCCGGCGATTGCCAGCTTCAGTGGGTTGGCTCCCTGGCTCCTCACGAGGTATTCAGCAGTGAGTTTTCCAGTAAAACCGGTTGCGCCGTATACCACGATATCGAATGGCCTTTTGGACGCTGTTTTGGCGGCCTTGGTGGTCATGCTCGTCCCCTGTAAGTCATCAAAATTGCAGTGAAAATTGGTGCTTAGAGTAAGCCGTATGAATTATGAGTTTCAAGAGCCTGATGTTACAAATTTGGTTTTTTATAAGGGGGCAGGGCATCAAGGGGGCCAAGGGGGCGGATCATAAACAGTTGAGCTTAAACAAAAGCTGTGACATTGTTGATTAATGGCCGATGCTGCGGAGCGGGCAAGTGGCCGTGGCCTATATTGGCATACATAATAATCATAACAGCAGTCACCGCTGGGTGAGGAGGTTATATGGTTGATAAGTCGGTTGTGGTTCGTGATTGCATGAGCCGTAAAGTGGTCAGCTTTGATATCAAGGATGATGTTGGGGATGTGGTGGCAGTATTACTGGAAAACAAGATAACCGGTGCCCCCGTGTTGGATGAGAATCAGAATGTGATCGGCTTTATTTCAGAGCAGGATTGCATCAAGGAAATGCTGAATACCGCGTTTTATTGCGATCTGACCGCCAATGCCGGCGATGTAATGAAAACCAATGTGCTTACGGTCGAGCCGGATATGGCCATTTCGGAATTGGCGGATCAGCTCACAACCAATAAGCCCAAGATGTATCCCGTGGTGGAAAATGGCAAGTTGGTGGGGATTGTCAGTCGTTCCGATGTACTCCAGGAGCTCTACGATGCCAGCGTTCGCTGCCATCATCTCAGTGATAAGAAAACCGCCCTGTAAGGTTTTCTGGTGTGGCCGGAACAGCTCGGTCACACCAGTCCGCCCCCAGTGTCACGCACCAGCCTAACAAAGTTAGCTTGTTTTCAAGGCATTAGCTTGTAAATGTCTCAGCCCTCTCTATTGTTAAATTAATAACGCGATAAATAGGGATGTAATCAGGGCTTTTTCATTTTGGGAGTGAACACCTTGTTGGTTTGGCTGATGCGTCCCGTTGTCTTTTTTATTCTGCTGTTACAACCCTGGTGTGCGATGGCCCTGTTGTCTGCAGAAGCATCCTCCTCCGCGGTTAATGAGCACGTCCAATTTCTCGAAGATCCTGACGGTCGTTACACGATCGAAACCGTGCGCAAGCCGGATGACCACTGGGTGCCCCAGGGACAAAAAGCTTTCAACCAAGGATACAGTGATTCCACCTGGTGGCTGCATCTGCAATTGGAGAACCCTGCAGACGCATCGACACTGCGTTATCTGGAACTGGGGTATGCGGTTCTGGATTACGTGGATGTGTGGGTTTACGACTCAGGCAAATTACTCGACTCTTATCAGATGGGCGATAAGCGTGTTTTCGCAGAGCGCCCGATTGAGCACCGGTTTTTTGTTGTTCCGCTGCATTTCCCGCCGGGGGCGACCCTGGATATCTACTACCGCATCAAAACCAGCACTTCCGTGCAGGCTCCCCTCACTTTGTGGCAACGGGATGCATTTGAAAACCGCGAGAACCAGGCCAATATAGCCCAGGGTTTGTATTATGGCGCCATGTTTGTCATTGCCATTTACAACTTTCTGATTTTTATTGTTGTGGGCGAACGCAGCTATCTGTATTACGTGGTCGTTGTCGTCTCTCTGCCGCTGTTTATCGCATCACTCAGCGGGCAGGCTTACCATTATATTTGGCCCAATGCCGTGGGCTGGAACGATCACAGCATACCATTCTTTCTGGCACTGACCTTTGGCTCTTCGGCACTGTTCACCCGCCGTTTTTTACAGGTCAGGGAATGGTCACGAGTCCTCAATATTGGGCTTACTGGAATTGCTGTTGCTGCTTTTTCCACCGCATTACTGTCATTTGTTTCGCCTTATCGTTTGAGTATCCATGTGCTGGTGCCGCTGGGTTTGTTTGCCTGCCTGTTTGAAATGCTGGTGGGAGTCATGTCCTGGTATAAGGGCGTTAACAACGCCCGCTTCTATGTGATCGCATGGCTGTTTTTTTTGGGCGGTGGTGTGCTGCTGGCGCTGAATAAACTCAGTATATTGCCGACCAATTTTATCACTGAATACGCGGTGCAGATTGGCTCAGTGCTTGAGGCAGTACTGCTGTCCTTTGCCATGGCCGAGCGCATTAACGTGGAACGCAAGTTGCGGTTTGCTGCCCAGGATGAAGCTTTGCAGGTTACACGCCGGCTCAATGGAGAGCTGGAGCAGCGGGTCAGGGAGCGCACGCTTGAGTTGGAAAAACTCAATTCCCGCCTGGAGGAAATGAGCAATACGGATCAGCTTACCAAGCTCAAGAATCGCCGCTATATGGAAAACGTCATGCAAAAAGAATGGGCCCGCTGTATGCGCTACAAACGGGATTTCGCCATTCTGATGCTGGATGTGGACTTTTTCAAACGGGTTAATGATGAATATGGACACCCTGCCGGCGATGCCTGCCTGAAGCTGGTGGCGGAGCGGGTCAATGACTGCATTCGGTGGCCGTCGGATCAGTTAGCACGTTATGGGGGCGAGGAGTTTTGCCTGATATTGCCGGAGACCGGCGCAGAGGGTGCCCGTGTTGTGGCAGAGCGGATCCGGAAAGCGGTGGCGGCGAACCCCATTGAGACGGACAGCGCCACTTTTAACGTTACCGTGAGCATAGGGGTTTGTGTGGGTGTGCCGCCTCAGGGTGGTAGTGTAGAGGCTATGTTGAAATCGTCTGATCTGGCACTTTACCAATCCAAAGAGAACGGCCGCAACAGAGTCACGCTCTATCGTCAGGATCAACTTGGCAATGTGGCCCATTTAAGCATGGGTAGAGCCTCTAAAGAGTAGCCTGGGCTGCATCTGTTCACTTTTTAATTGGGGTAAATAGCGGCATAATTGCGCCAAATCAACCAGTGTCCGGAAGTATGACCGCAGCTATTCACATCAAACGGCCGATCCTGAGCTGGCTCATTGCACCCCAGGCCCGTGACTATATTCAGCAGCATGGGTTCAGCGCTGAAGACATCGGGATCATGCTGGGGGCATCCGGTGGACCCAAGTGGCTGGTGCTCGCCGGGCTGGATCGAGCCCTTTTCTCTGAGTTCCTACCTACCAGAACGGCACCACTCACCACGCTGGCTTCCAGTATCGGCAGTTGGCGCTTTGCGGCGCTGGCGCAGCGGGATTCCCTGGCTGCTTTGGAGCGGTTTGTTGAGGCCTATCTGGCCCAGAGCTATCCTGCCAAGGTTACCATTCATGATGTATCGCGGGTACTGGATGCAGTGCTTTCCCATGTGTTGGGGGAGCAGGGCATTGATGAGATTCTAACCCACCCGGTCTACCGTAATCACATTGTGACCATTCGCAGTGGTGGTCTGCTGCAGTCCGACCATAAGTTGGCCCTGATGGCCGGGCTTTGCGCCACCTTTCTGGCCAATGCAATGGGGCGTACCCATTTGGGCCGGTTCTGTGAGCGGGCGGTATTTGGTGATAGTCGTGACCGTATGATCGAGTTTGATGATTCGCTGCCCACGCGGCGGGTTGCACTGTCCGCCGATAACCTGGAACTGGCGTTACGGGCTTCAGGGGCCGTTCCACTGGTGTTGGCCGGGGTGCGCGATATTCCCGGCGCGCCTGCCGGTGTCTATCGTGATGGCGGGGTGACCGACTACCATTTTGATGCGTCGCTGTCGGTGTCGAACGGGCTGGTTTTCTATCCGCATTTTTATTCCTATTGCGTACCTGGCTGGTTTGATAAAACCTTGAAAAGCCGCCACCATCAGGGGGGAGCCGGTTCCCGGGGCGCCTGGCAGAACCTGGTGATGGTCGCGCCATCGGCAGAGTTTGTAGCATCCCTGCCCGGCGGCCGGATACCGGATCGCAAAGATTTTTTTGCCATGGACAACCAGCAACGCCTGGTTTTGTGGAAACGTACAGTGACTGAATCAGAGCGTCTGGGTGACGCCTTTCTGGATGCGGTTCACCACCAGCGGTTTGACTGCCCGCGGTTTGACTGAAGGGAACACCTGAATTGAATTCACACCGTGACTTACCAGCGATTCTGGACAGTGTGCAGATTTCGCCCCGCCACTTGCCCAAAGTGCCCGAGATTGCTCTGTACCTGATGCAGGATCAAGTGCCCGAGCATCATTTGCAGCAACAGGATTATCAGCGTTTGATGGAGGCCCCGCCTTACTGGGCCTTTTGCTGGGGTGGTGGGCAAGCCCTGGCACGCTGGATTCTGGATAACCCCGCTGTGGTGCAGGGCCGTCGCGTGGTGGATTTTGGCGCCGGTTCCGGGGTGGCCGGGGTGGCCGCCGCACTGGCCGGTGCCGAGGCGGTGGTCTGTGTGGATATAGACGACGATGCGCTCACGGCTTGTCGCTGTAATGGGGAACTCAACGGGGTTTCACTGCAGACCTCACGCAGTCTTGCGCTGACCAATGGTGAATTGCTACTGGCTGCCGACGTGTGTTACGAGGATACCGGGTATTCAGGGGTGATCAATCACATGGCTGCCGCTGGCGATGTGGTGGTGGCTGAATCCCGTTTGCGCAACCTCGCGGAGCGTTTTCCGCAACTGCGCAGGGTGGGTGAGATGCGGGTGCGCACATTGCCAGACCTGGAAGAGTCGGAAAACTATGACCTGGTGCACATTTTTCGCTCTTATCAGTTCCCAAAAATCCTTTAAAATTCGTGCTGTTACAAAGGTCAACATTTCTTCACATAATGCCCAACGGATGCCCACGTAGTTATCGCGCCGCCTTTGCTATAGTCCTTAGCATAAGAGTACCCCGATACCCTATAACCCAATTCACCTTAACTATGTATTCAGACCAATCCCGCTTGTATGTCGGAGCTGTTATCAATGCTGCAAGGCGCAACTCACAATTCAGATCTGGCACTCAGTTGGAGTGCGTCGGGGCGCCTTGCTCAAGGGAAGGGGCCTGTGCTTACTGAAGGTTACAGCCAGGACGACATTAAGAACGGCTTCAGGGTGGATTCGCTTACCCCCAAGCCCCTCGGCGACCGCCTGAAGATGGGGTGTGCTGCGCTCTTTTCCATATTGATTCCGGTGTTCTTTCTTGCCGCTTTGTTGTTCATCACAGGAAGCTGGTTGAATTTGACCTGGCTAACGTTGACCTCGGAACAGGGCTATTCCGGCCTTTCTTTGGGCATCTATTTGTTGGGCGACGTGTTTCTGTTGGGGTTTCTCTATGCTCTTTACCGCCGCCTGGTATTGACCCGCAAACAGTCTAAAACCTATTACACCGTCAGTGAGGCTACTCAGCCCGAGCTGCATGCCTTTATTCGTCACATTGCGGACATGCTGGGAGCGCCCAACCCGAAGAGCGTGAAGCTGGATGCAGAGGTCGGGCTGGTGTTGAGGCCTGCCAGCCTGCGTGATGTGTTGGTGGGTGAGGGTCCGGAGGTGGTGATTGGATTGCCGTTATTGTACGGCCTCAGTGCCCGCCAGTTGTCCGGGGTAATCGCCCACGCGTTTGCCGGTTATTCCCGGGAAGCACGATTACATGGGTATCCTTTGTTGAGCAGTGTGGATCGCTGGTTGTTTACCCAGACTGGTTTGGGCCGTCTCAATGCATTGAGCCAATCAGATTTTGATTCGCGCTCCCGTTCCCGCCTGGATGCGATATTCAAGCCGTGGGATGTGCTGGTGCAGGGCACCTTCTATCTGGTATACCGAGTGGTCAGTTCCATGACGTTTGACGTCAGCCGCAAGGTGGATATGGCCGGGGATTTGCTTAGTGCGCGGATTGCCGGTTCCACTGAGTTCCGTTCCACCCAGTTCCGTCTGCGCTCGTTGCATTACGGGCAAGTCAATGCCAATCAGGAGCTGGTGGGAAGCTGGCGTACCAAGAAGCTGTCGGATAACTTTCCTGCCCTGGTAGTGGATCACGCGGACACGCTGCAGTTGTCGTTGCGCCCCCGGTTGATTCAGGAAATGGAAGAGTTGGTGACGCCATTAACCCGCAGTCGCATAGTGGATCTGGGTCGTATCGTTAACGTTGAGCATACCCAGGAAGAGGGGGCGTGTTTTCTGTTGGGCGCGGCTATTTCACTGTTGCGGGATCCGGCTAAAGTCAGCAAGGCAGTTACCTTGTCCCATTATCGGCATATTGGGATCCGGCATCCTGATGTGTATGCCGCGCAAAAAATGCAGTCGATCCAGAAGGCCGAGCGGGAGAAAGCCAAGCGCCATCAGGTGTTTTTGGGGCTGGAACGCAGCGGCCGTATCGTGCGGGTGGATGAGTTCGAACGCTATCAGGCCAATGCCGTGGAATCCCGCCTGGTGGACTACAGGATGCTTTCCGACAAGCTATCGCAGAGTGAGTCCGAAATCGCCCATTTGGCGGATGCCGTGCGGGAATTTGAATTCCGCAAGAATCTTTTGCATACCCGCAAGGCCCTGGAAGAGTGTCGCGATGCCGATGGCGAGGTACTGCGGGATCTGGAAGTGCAATGGCTTACCCTGATCAAGGATCAGAGTGACTATAAATCCCGTTTGGCTGCCTTCGAAACCTGTTTTTCCCGCAAAGCCGCTATTGCTCTCAGCCTGGCGCTGGATTCCGCCGTGGTTCAGGAGCAATTGCAGATGAGCCGCCACGAATTGCAATCCCACTTTGCACGGGTGGTGGATGCCCTCAGTTTTCTGCATCGCAGCTTTGAGAGCATACAGCGTTTGCGTTCCTACACGCAGGTGTTGGGACAGATTCTGGTAGAGATCGGCTCCGATATGAAGGTGAATCCGGGGCTGGTGGAAATGAGCAATCGTTATCAGCGTTACATGATGATCGAACTGGATGCGTTGAATCGCGTGTTTGCCGGGGTCAACTATCCTCTGGGCGGATTTAATTTCCGTGGCGCAGGGGCCTCAAGCCGTGAATCGGGCATGTTAACCGTGGGTGATGTGGTGCGGGAAGAAGTACCTGATCTGGATTCCGCAGGCTCATGCCCGGAAGCCTGTCACCGCGTTGCCAACGCCGTATGTCAGTACCTGGATGCGTTCAACGAGCAGGTGCAGCAGCGTATTACGGTGGTATTGAACGCCGTGGACCTCGCTTACCCCATGGACGAGGAAGCATCCAGATAGGTGCTGGCCACCGCGTCCAGCATCTCTTTGCCCTCATCGGGCAGGTAGGGTGTCAGATGGCTCACAACCTGATACACACCCGCTTCCAGGTCATCCGGTTCTTCCCGATGGATCATGTGCCGAATGTGTTGATAATTGAGCCAGTACGTTGCAGTGATGGTGATATTGGTGGCCAGGCGTTGAGCCTCGTCCTGGGCGATCTGAATCAGTGATTGCTCCTGCATCATTTGCAGAATCAGCAAAGCCGAATCTCGCTTTTTGTCGAGAATACGATTGAACTTCTTTTGCAGTTTTTCATTGCGTTCGAGAACGGTGACGGGATCCCGGTACAGGAACCGGAATTCCCAGATCTTCTCAAAGATCATGTGCACGTACATCCAATAATCCATCATGTCCAGCCCCGGATCGGTAGGGGATTGCAGGGCTTCGTGCATACCGGCTTCGAATACTTGAAACAGCTCGGCGATGATTTCGTCTTTATTGCGGAAGTGGTAGTACAGATTGCCGGGGCTAATCTCCATTTCATTGGCGATATCAATGGTGGTGACGTTGGGTTCGCCACACAGGTTGAATAACTCCAGGCTGGTTACCAGAATGCGGTCACGTGTTTTCATTTATGATTATCTTATTCCCTATACGGCTTTGTCTGCGCGCTGTGCCCCCTGTCTAGCCTTAAGCATACGTCAGCACTGCTTCCAAGTCATCAAGCCAATTGCCGGAGGTGGATTTAACTCTATGAAAATTCTAGCAAAAGGCGATATATTTCGAAGACGTATCCCGTCCTGGGTCAAGTCAGATTGATAATTGCGCCCATTAAAATGATAATAGGCGCCCCGACGAACCGGCTAATGGTATTTTGCGAGCAAATAATGGTGCAAAGCCAGGGCAAATGGCCGGTTGAAGCAACAAACCGCTTTGAGCAATGTATTAAAAGGTATTAGCCGTGGCAGACAAGTCTACTCAACATTTGCAATCCTGGATCAACCGAGAAGCGCTGGCCGAGTCCATGATCCCCATGATCGGTAAGTTGTATCGCGAGCACAACGTGGTCACCTCAGTCTATGGAAGGCCCATCATCAATCGTTCAGTGATTGATATCATCAAAGCCCATCGCTTTGTTCGTCAGCTGCAGGTTGAGGCGCTGGATGTGTCTGAAACCTTTCCGGTGCTGGAAGCGCTGGTGGGCTTGAACCTGGGCCCTGCCCGAATCGATATCGGCAAATTGGCGGTCAAATATCGAGCAGAAGGGAAAGGCCAGGACGTGGCTGACTTTGTGCGTTCGGAAGTGGCTGATGCCCTGGATCCCAGCGCCTCATCCATTGCTCCGCCCAAAGACATTGTCCTATACGGTTTTGGCCGCATCGGCCGTCTGCTGGCGCGAATCCTGATTGAGAAAGCGGGCGGCGGTGCGGCGTTGCGTCTGCGTGCCATTGTGGTTCGTCAGGGCGGTGCCGAGAATGATCTGGTAAAGCGTGCCAGTCTGTTGCGTCGCGATTCAGTACACGGTTCTTTCCGCGGCACAATTTCCGTGGACGAAGAGAATCAGGCAATTATTGCCAATGGTAATTACATTCAGGTGATCTATTCCAATGACCCTGAGTCGGTTGACTACACTCAGTATGGCATCCAGGATGCCATTGTGGTGGACAACACCGGTAAGTGGCGTGATGAAGAAGGTTTGGGCAAACACCTGAAATGTCCCGGTGTGGCGCAGGCGGTTTTGACCGCTCCCGGCAAAGGCAGCGTGAAAAACATTGTCATGGGAGTCAACGACGACCTCATCACCAGTGATGACCATATCCTGTCCGCAGCAAGCTGTACCACCAACGCAATCGTGCCGGTGTTGAAAGTCATCAATGACACCTATGGAATTGAGAACGGCCACGTTGAAACCGTGCACTCCTACACCAATGACCAGAACCTGATCGATAACTACCATAAAGGCAACCGTCGCGGCCGCAGCGCGGCACTGAACATGGTAATTACAGAAACCGGTGCGGCTAAGGCCGTTGCCAAGGCATTGCCTGAGTTGCAGGGTAAGTTGACGGGTAACGCGATACGGGTTCCCACGCCGAATGTTTCCATGGCGATTCTGAACCTGTCTCTCGGCAAGGAAACGTCCGTGGAAGAGATCAACGGACAATTGCGTGAAGCCTCCCTGGAAGGTCCGCTGCGCAAGCAAATCGACTACGTAAACTCCCCCGAGGTGGTCTCCACCGACTTCGTGGGCTCGCGCTACGCCAGTATCGTCGATGCGGAATCCACGATTGTGAACGGCAATCGCTGTGTGCTTTACGTTTGGTACGATAATGAGTTTGGTTACAGCTGCCAAGTGGTCAGGATGCTGCAGAAAATGGCCGGAGTGACTTACCCGGCGTTTCCCAAATAAACTGGCTGTATCAGTAAGATATTGAAAATCCAGGCAGGGGCGGCAAATACCGCCCCTGCCTGCGTTTCAGCTCAGTCGCTCACTTAAACCGGTCAAAGTGCAATAAATTCGGTTCTCAACTAGCCAATGCGGACGATACAAATTATAATCCGCCGGCAAATTTAGGGTTGAGGGACTGGATTCGTCCAGATTTTCGTGAATGCACCTTCCTGAAGTAATCGGAGTGTTGGCCAACAGAAGTACGATTTCATATTAGAGTAGACGAAACAGTCACTCTTAAACCATGGAAAACCAAGCTGAACAAAGCATCCACACAGCTCTGATCTGCGTGGTTTTTGTACATTCGGTTTACTGTATCCGTACTACACTGTTGTCTGACGGAGCTCAGATGTGAGCGGTCTCTGAACCTCTGCCTTAAGTTTAAGCATCTACACTTGAACGGGAATTGTCGGCTCATAAGGCATAACAATTCACTAAAGCGTAAATTTAACAGAAACGGTTAGGGGCTATGATCAAGATCAAGCGAGGTCTGAATCTCCCCATAAGCGGCGCACCCAAGCAGACCATCGAAGATGGGCCTAGCATTCGGACTGTAGCCGTTCTGGGTAGTGACTATGTGGGTATGAAACCCACGATGCATGTCAAAGTAGGTGATCAGGTCAAGAAAGGCCAGACGCTTTTCGCTGATAAGAAAACCGAAGGGGTACTGTTCACGGCACCGGCTTCGGGCACCATCTCAGCAATTCACCGTGGTCATAAGCGGGTATTGCAGTCTGTAGTGATCGATGTGGCGGGTGACGAAGAGGAATCCTTTGACGCTTATGCCCCAACCGAGCTGAGCAGCATCGGCCGGGACAAAGTCCAAGACAACCTGGTTAAATCCGGATTGTGGACTGCGTTCCGCACACGCCCCTTTAGCAAGGTTCCCGCGCTGGGTTCCGAACCAAGTTCAATTTTTGTCACTGCAATGGACACCAATCCTTTGGCCGCCGATCCTGCCGTGGTCATTAAGGAAGAAGCAGTGGCGTTCCAGCAAGGTCTGGACGTGCTGTCCAATCTTGCCAAGCAGGTCTGGCTGTGTAAGGCCGCAGGAGCAGGAATCGGCGGCAACGGTATCGCCAAAGAAGCGGAGTTTTCCGGCCCTCATCCCGCCGGTTTGGCCGGTACCCATATCCATTACCTGGATCCGGTATCCGCCAACAAGTTTGTCTGGCATATCAATTATCAGGATGTGATCGCGGTCGGTAAACTGTTCACGACCGGTAAACTGAGCCTTGAGCGCGTGATTTCGCTGGCCGGACCCCAGGTCAGCAATCCCCGCCTGCTCCGCACCGTGCTCGGTGCCAGCACCGACGAGATCATCGCCGGTCAGGTGGAGAGCGGTGAAAACCGCGTTATCTCCGGTTCGGTATTGTCCGGCACCAATGCCCATGGTCCTTATGCCTTCCTGGGCCGCTACCACAACCAGATCACGGTGTTGAAAGAAGGCCGCGATCGTGGAATGTTGGAATATTTGTGGGCCGGCAAAGACAAGCATTCCGTGCTTAACACGTTCCTTTCCGCCCTCAGCCCCGGCAAGCTGTTTTCGTTCACCACCACCACCAATGGCAGCCCCCGGGCTATGGTTCCGGTTGGTTCCTACGAGAAAGTGGTGCCCCTGGATGTACTGCCTACCCAGTTGTTACGCTCATTAATCGTCGGCGATACCCAGACCGCCCAAGAGCTGGGATGTCTTGAGTTGGATGAAGATGACGTGGCTCTTTGTACTTATGTTTGCCCGGGCAAATATGAATACGGCCCCATCCTGCGCGACAACCTCGACCGAATTGAGAAGGAGGGTTAACCGGTGCTACGTGATTTCTTCGATAAACTGGAACCGCATTTCGAGAAGGGTGGCAAGTACGAAAAGTACTACGCGCTCTACGAAATGGTGGACACGTTCTTTTACAGCCCACCTTCAGTGACCCATGCCGCCTCTCACGTACGCGATGGCATAGATCTGAAGCGTATTATGATTACGGTATGGTTGTGCACCTTCCCCGCCATGTTCTTCGGTATGTACAACGTAGGTGCGCAGGCCCTGGGCTACATGGCGGAGAACGGCATCACCGCGACCGGTGACTGGCGCTTCTTCTTTACCGATCTGCTGATCGCATACAACCCGGACAGTATCTGGGATTGCTTTATCTATGGTGCAGCCTACTTTATTCCTATTTACGCGGTCACCATGATTGCTGGTGGATTGTGGGAAGTTTTGTTCGCTGTGAAGCGCGGACACGAGGTTAACGAAGGCTTTTTCGTCACCTCCGTGCTGTTCGCACTGACCTGTCCTCCCTCGATTCCGTTGTGGCAAGTAGCGTTGGGTATATCCTTCGGTGTGGTGCTGGGTAAGGAAGTGTTTGGCGGTACCGGCAAGAACTTCCTCAACCCGGCGCTTACCGGCCGTGCCTTCCTGTTCTTTGCCTATCCGGCATCCATGTCCGGCGATTCAGTCTGGACTGCGGTGGACGGCTTCTCCGGTGCCACTGCGCTGAGCGTGGCGGCCAACGGCGGTATGGAAGCACTGCAAGGCTCCCTGACCTGGTTCGACGCCTTCTTCGGCAACATGCAGGGTTCCGTCGGCGAAACCTCTTCGCTGGCCTTGCTGATTGGTGGGGGATTCCTGCTGATTACCGGAATCGCGTCCTGGCGCATCGTATTGGGCGTATTCCTGGGCACTGCGGTCATGGGGCTGGTGTTTAATGCAGCCGGCAGTGACACCAATCCAATGTTTGAGATTCCATTCTACTGGCATTATGTGCTGGGTGGTTGGGCTCTGGGCACATTCTTTATGGCCACCGATCCGGTGTCCGCATCCATGACCAATAAAGGGAAAGTGGTATTCGGTATTCTGATCGGGGTTATGGTAATGCTGATTCGGGTGGTCAACCCGGCCTTTCCGGAAGGCATGATGCTGGCGATCCTGTTTGGTAACCTGTTTGCACCAACCATTGACCACTTTGTCATTCAAGCCAACATCAAGCGGAGGTTAGCACGCAATGTCCAGTAACGATTCAACCGGAAAAACCCTGCTGGTTGCGTCACTGCTGTGTATCGTATGCTCAATCGTAGTATCGACCGCCGCAGTGGCCCTGAAAGGGGAACAAGTAAAAAACAAACTGTTGGACAAGAATAGAAATATTCTTGCTGCAGCAGGCATGTTGGAAGAGGGCAAATCCGTACAGGAAATCTTCGAACAGCGTTTGGAAGTGAAGCTGGTGAATCTGGATACCGGTGAGTACCTGACCGAGGAAACTGCAACGGAAGACTGGCAGAAAGCCGCATTGAAGAATCCAGTTGCCTATGATCAGCGCAAAGCCGCCAAGACCAAGGGCCAGAATGAAATTCTGGAGGGTTCAGAGGATATTGCCAGTATCAAGCGTCAGGCCCAGTATGCAACGGTGTATTTGGCCAAGGACGAAGCCGGTAACGTAGAGACCATTATCCTGCCGGTTCACGGTTACGGCCTGTGGTCTACACTCTATGGCTTTTTGGCCTTGCAGACCGATGCCAAAACAGTGGTGGGCCTGGGTTTTTATGAACACGGTGAAACACCCGGTCTGGGCGGCGAAGTGGACAACCCCAAGTGGAAGTCTATGTGGCCAGGCAAGGAAGTGTTCGATGAAGAAGGTGATGTGGCAATTCGCCTGGTAAAAGGCTCGGTAGACCCCAAGGCGCCGAATGCCGAGCACAAGGTGGATGGATTGGCAGGGGCGACCCTCACCAGTAACGGTGTGACCAATCTGTTGCAATTCTGGCTGGGTAAAAATGGGTTTGGCCCATACCTGGAAAAAGTCAAAGAGCAGGGGGTGTAAGACATGGCATCTGAAACCAAAAAAGTCCTGTTTGGACCAATATTTGATAACAACCCCATTGCATTGCAGATCCTCGGGATTTGTTCTGCGCTGGCGGTTACCAGTAATCTAAACACCACGGTCACCATGTGTATCGCGTTGACCACGGTAACTGCGTTTTCCAACTTTTTTATCAGTTGTATACGTAAGCAGATCCCATCCAGCATTCGGATCATCGTACAGATGGCGATCATCGCGTCGCTGGTTATTGTGGTGGACCAGTTTCTCAAGGCGTACGCCTATGCCATCAGCAAGCAGCTGTCGGTATTTGTGGGCTTGATCATAACCAACTGTATCGTCATGGGGCGGGCGGAAGCCTACGCCATGAAGAACCCACCGATTCCCAGTTTCCTTGACGGCGTCGGTAACGGTTTGGGCTACAGTGCTGTGCTGTTGAGTCTGGGTGTGGTGCGTGAGTTGTTTGGTGCAGGCAAGCTGTTCGGCATTGAAATTCTGGCCACAGTGAACGACGGTGGTTGGTATGTGCCCAACGGCCTGTTGTTGTTGCCGCCCAGTGCATTCTTCCTGATCGGTTTACTGATCTGGGCGCTGCGTTCCGCCAAGCCTGAGCAAGTGGAGAAATCAGAATTTTCCATGGCCCCTCAGTCCAAGGCATTGGCCCATTAATCGGAGGTTATTAAGATGTTAGAGCATTATTTAAGCCTGCTGGTTAAGGCAATATTCGTAGAAAACATGGCGCTGGCCTTCTTTTTGGGTATGTGTACTTTTATAGCCGTATCCAAGAAAGTGCAGACCGCACTGGGGCTGGGTATTGCCGTTATCGTGGTGCAGACAATCACGGTGCCGGTCAATAACCTGATCCTCACGGGGCTGTTAAAAGAAGACGCCCTGGCCTGGGCCGGTCTTGAGGGTGTGGACTTGAGCTTCCTCAGCCTGCTCAGTTTCATCGGTGTTATTGCGGCGCTGGTGCAGATTCTGGAAATGTTCCTGGATAAGTATGTACCGGCACTGTACAACGCACTGGGTGTATTTCTGCCTTTGATAACGGTGAACTGCGCGATTCTGGGTGGCTCCCTGTTTATGGCGGAGCGCGATTATACATTCGGCGAAAGCGTTGTTTATGGCGTTGGATCCGGCGCCGGTTGGGCGTTGGCCATTGTGGTGCTGGCCGGTATCCGTGAAAAGATGAAATACAGTGATGTGCCCTCCGGCTTGCGTGGGTTGGGTATTACCTTCATTACCGTTGGTTTGATGTCGCTGGGCTTTATGTCTTTCTCTGGCATTCAGTTGTAAGCAGACGGGGAGAGTAGAGTTATGGATCAATCAACAATCTTTTTGGGCGTGGGCATGTTCACCGTCATCGTATTGGCGTTGGTGATGTTGATTTTGATGGCGCGCTCCCGCCTGGTGAGTACCGGTAATGTGCACCTGGATATCAACGACGATCCGGAGAAAGGCATCGATGTACCAGCCGGCGGCAAGCTTTTGAATACCCTGGCGGACAAGGGCATTTTTGTGTCATCGGCCTGCGGTGGTGGTGGCACCTGTGCCCAATGTAAGGTGATCGTGAAGGAGGGCGGCGGTGACATACTGCCCACTGAAGAGACTCACTTTACACCCCGTGAGGCAAAGGAAGGCTGGCGCCTGTCCTGCCAGGTGGCAGTGAAGCAGGATATGAAAATCGAGCTGGACGAAGCCTTCTTTGGCGTTAAAAAGTGGGAAACCACCGTTCGCTCCAATCATAACGTGGCGACCTTCATCAAGGAATTGGCGCTGGATCTGCCGGAAGGTGAGATCGTTAATTTCCGCGCCGGTGGTTACGTACAGCTGGAAGCGCCGGTACACCATGTTAAGTACAAGGATTTCGATATTGAGGAAGAGTTCCGTGGTGATTGGGAACGATTCGGTTTCTTCAATCTGGAATCGAAAGTGGATGAGCCGGTTATCCGGGCTTATTCCATGGCCAATTACCCGGAAGAGTATGGTGTGCTGAAGTTCAACATTCGTATTGCCACACCCCCACCGGGCTCCCACGGTATTCCGCCCGGCCAGATGTCCTCCTGGGTTTTCAGCCTGAAGCCGGGTGATAAGGTTACCGTATACGGTCCCTTTGGTGAGTTCTTTGCGACGGATACTGACAATGAAATGGTATTCATCGGTGGTGGTGCCGGTATGGCACCCATGCGCTCCCACATATTTGATCAGCTCAAGCGCCTCAAAACCAATCGCAAGATTTCATTCTGGTATGGTGCGCGCAGTCTTCGTGAGTTGTTTTACAAAGAAGATTATGATCAGTTGGCCGAAGAGAATGATAATTTCGACTGGCACATTGCGTTATCCGACCCTCAACCGGAAGATAACTGGAGCGGCCTGACCGGGTTTATTCACAATGTGTTGTACGAGCAATATCTGAAGGATCATGATGCACCTGAAGATTGTGAATACTACATGTGTGGGCCTCCGATGATGAATGCCGCCGTGCTGAAAATGCTGGAAGATCTGGGTGTTGAACGCGATAACATCTTCCTTGATGATTTCGGCGGCTGATCGAGTTAGCGTGCCAATGAAACCCTTGCAGCCCGTTATCATCAGTCTGGTTTGGATCAGCCTGTTGATAACGGGCTGTTCTCGTTCTGAGGCTCCGGATCTGCTGGAGTTCAGCGGTCGAACCATGGGTACCTGGTATACCGTTAAAGTGGTGGATCTACCGCCCACCAGCACGGCGCAGGCGTTGGCAGCAGTAATTGAAGCAGAGCTCAACAACGTCAACAGTAAGATGTCCACCTACAAAGCCGATTCCGAGTTGTCGCGCCTGAATCAGGCTGCGGTGGGCGAGCCATTCCCGGTATCGAGGGACACTTTTGAAGTCATATCGCGGTCACTGGATATCTGGCGCCTGAGTCAGGGAGCATTCGACATTACCATCGGCCCGCTGGTCAATCTGTGGGGATTCGGGCCCAACGGCAGTCCGGACCGGGTACCGACCCGAAGCGAAATGAAGCAAGCCTGGAATCGTGTGGGGTCCGATGGTTTGACCTTACACATGGATGATCTGGAATTGGTTAAGCGTAAGGATCTGTATGTGGATCTTTCAGCAATCGCCAAAGGCTATGCGGTGGATCGGGTGGCAGAGGCTCTGGAGAACCAAGGGGTACGCCGCTATCTTGTGGAAGTGGGTGGAGAAATCCGCGCCGGCAACAGTAAATCCCCCACCCATTCCTGGCAGGTGGCGGTGGAGGAACCGGTTTCCAGTAAACGTGAGGTTCACAAGGTGATTAAGCTGGATAATTCCGCCATGGCCACGTCAGGGGATTACCGCAACTATTTTGAGGTGGAAGGGAAACGTTATTCCCATACCATCGATCCGCGGGATGGCAAGCCGATTTCTCATGATCTGGTGTCAGCCACAGTGATTATGCCCAGCTGCGCCGATGCCGATGCCTGGGCCACGGCAATGATGGTGCTGGGGCCGGATTTGGGATTACAGATCGCAGAAGCAAACAATCTGGCCGTGTATATGATTGTGAAAGCCGGGTCCGGTTTTGATAGTCGTTACAGCCCGGCCTTTGGCCGCTATATTAATGAATAGTGAAACTGTGATTTGTTAAGCCCGCTACCCAGGGTGTAAACTGCAGTAACAGTGTAGTAAGGAGTTGGTTATGACAACCTTTTTGATTGCGTTCGTGTTTTTTGCCCTGGTGATTGCTGCAATGGCGGTGGGTGTCATATTCTCCAATAAACCCATTCAGGGATCCTGTGGCGGCCTTAATAACATAGGGTTGGATGGCGATTGCGAAATTTGCGGTGGCAATCGCGATAAATGTGAAGAATCCCAGAAGCAGGATGGAGCGCCAGCCGATCTTGCCTACGATGCCACCAAACGCTAGATACCGCCTGAACTCAGCAAGAAAAGCCCCGCAGGATACCGAAAAGTTCCTGCGGGGCTTTTCTTTTTCTATACTGAAAAAAGACTGATTTTCAGATGTTTATTCTTCAGTAGTATCAGGGTTTAAAAATGCCGACGCATTATGAAGTGGTAGTAATCGGAGCGGGGCCGGCGGGTGAAGGTGCTGCCATGCGGGCCGGTAAAACCGGCCTGAATGTGGCAATGGTGGATGACAAACCCATGGTTGGGGGCAATTGCGCCCATCTGGGTACCATACCGTCCAAGGCCTTACGTCATGCAGTCAAGCAAATCATTACGTTCAATACGGATGCCCTGTTTCGTGATATTGGCGGGCCGCGTACGTTTTCGTTTCCCAAAGTGTTAAAACGGGCAGAGAGTGTGATCGCCAAGCAAGTTAAGTTGCGCACCACGTTCTATGCCCGCAATCGCATCAAGGTGTACAGTGGCCAGGGCCGGTTTACGGATTCGCACACCCTTGAGGTGGTGAAGGCCGATGGTTCCATTGAGACCCTGATTGCCGATAAATTTGTCATCGCCACGGGCTCCCGTCCATACCGCCCAACGGATGTAGATTTTAATAATCCCCGAGTCTATGACAGCGATACCATTCTTAAACTCCAACACACTCCCCGTAAGATTGTCATCTATGGTGCCGGTGTGATTGGCTGTGAATACGCCTCTATTTTTTGCGGATTGGGAGTGCGTGTGGAGCTGATCAACACCCGGGAACGCCTGCTGGATTTTCTGGATTATGAGATATCCGATGCGCTTAGCTATCACCTGCGGGATATCGGCGTGCTGATTCGAAATGGTGAAGAGTATGAAGAGGTGGTGTGCCGCGAAAACGATGTCATTGTTAAACTGCAATCCGGCAAAGTGGTGAGGGGGGATGCCTTTCTGTGGTGTAACGGTCGCACGGGTAATACCGACAGTCTGAATCTGAATGCCGTGGGTTTGACGGCAAACCATCGTGGCCAGTTGGAAGTGAATGACCATTATCAAACATTAAGTGCTCATGTCTATGCCGCAGGTGATGTCATCGGCTGGCCCAGTCTGGCCAGCGCAGCTTATGATCAGGGGCGTTCTACCGGAGCCTGCGTAGCGGAACTGGATGACTTTTATCTGGTCGAAGACGTGCCGACGGGTATTTATACCATTCCGGAAATCAGCTCCCTGGGGTTGACCGAGCAGGAGCTTACGCGGGAAAAGGTGCCTTATGAAGTGGGGCAAGCAGCGTTTAAAACGGTAGCTCGTGCACAGATTACCGGGGAAACAGTGGGTATGATTAAACTACTGTTTCATCGTGAAACTCTGCAGATTCTGGGAATCCATTGCTTTGGAGACCAGGCATCGGAAATCATTCACATAGGCCAGGCGATTATGAATCAGCCTGGTGGCGCCAATAGTATTGAGTATTTTGTGAACACTACCTTCAATTATCCAACGATGGCTGAAGCCTATCGCGTGGCGGCACTCAATGGTTTGTATCGGGTGAGAAGTCTCTGAATGTTACCAATTCCTTTGCAGTCCCATCAGATTACCTGGTTTTTCAGGCTGGCGTTATTACTGAATTTGCTGGCCATCAGTTGGTTGGCCTTCAGTGCCCGCCCGTTGATGATCATGCCCGATATGCTCAGTGACAAGATACACCATTTCATTGCTTTCTTTGTGCTTGCCTATTGCCTGGATGCCGGCTTTCCGAAACGGCGCTTTCTGGTGTACAAGTTGGTCCCGCTGCTGTTCTATGGCATTGCCATAGAACTGATCCAGAGCCGCATACCCAATCGTGATGTGTCAGGATTGGATTTGTTGGCGGATGCGCTGGCCATCGTTAGTTACTGGTTGATCCGCCAGCCAATGCGAAAACTGCTGGTACCCGCAAAGCCCTAGTCGAACAGCGCCGACAGCTCTACGGATGGTCGTGCTGGCGGCGAGGTGGCACCAATGACTTTGTAATCGGAATTGGTGGTGTCCCGGCGCACCGGCCCCATGTAAGGAATTCTGTTGGCGTCGAACAATGCACGCACCAGGGGAATTGGGCTGTTTTTCTGGCGTTTTACCACGATAGCGGTTTCCCCATTGGCCAGTTTGACCCAGGTTCCCGGAGGGTAGATGCCAATGGATTTGGCAAAGTTCAACAACAGGCCTTTTATCCTGGGGTCTTCATCATTTTGAAAGTGGGCCAGTGCTTCCCGGGCCAGCACCGGTTTTCGGTGGGCCCGGTTATCGATGCGCGCGGTATACACCTCGCACATGGATACCACTAAAGCCAGATCTGAAATATCCTTGCTGGGCAGATGATTGGGATAGCCACTGCCATCGGGGCGTTCGTGATGCTGACGAATGGCCTTGATCATGTGCGGGTCCATAAAGCCCGCTGCTTCCATCAGCGTGGCGCTTTGTAAGGGGTGCTTTTCCAGTTTTATTCTTTGTGCCTCAGTCAACTTGCCGTCCATGCGGTTCAGCAGCACCTGAAATTCATAGAAGGTAATGTTGCAAAAGAGGACGGCCTGCATCAGCGCACGAGTCCTGTGTTCGTCCAGTTGTTGTTGCTGGGCGAACAGATGGGAGATCACGGCACAGTAGATGGGTTGTTTCAGGGGCGAGGTTTGTTTCGATAAATGAATGGCCGCCAGGGCAGCGTCGGGATTGGCGTCCGTGATGGTGGCGATGGTACCCATCAGTTTATCCATCATCAGCGCCGCTTTTTCGTGCTTGGATTTGATCGCGGTATACAAATCGGACAGCACCGGGATCAGGCCGTCCAATTGGGTAAAAGGATCAATGGTTTTCTTGGCCACTTGCGTCATGGTCGGAACTAACCGCCTTGAAATCAGAAACTTAATTCTGAGTATAGACGATGTTGCCGGAGGCAAGCTCATTTAGGTGCTGGTGCCGGTCGTCCCGTTCCAAAGTGGCAAGCCGGCGGCATTCCTGGATGAAAGTGGTTAAATTTTGCCCGGAAACTTCATAAAGCGCCAAGAAACCCGGTTTCAATCCATGGTACGCCGCCACGGTGCTTAATTGAGCATTGTTAAGGCCTTTGGCCACCCAATTATCGTATCCATCGTATTGCCATGTCTGTTTGAAGTCTGCGTAGTCCTGGTGCATGTCCTGGATCAGTTGGGCCTTGCGCCGGCGCTTTTCAGAAGTCTCCAGGTCTGACTGAAACAGATCCGTACGTTGCTGCTGGTGTTGCAATACCAATTGGGTGAACGCGGCCTGTCGTGCCTCCATCCGGCGGTAGGTTTGCCAATCTTCCTGCAACGCCTGCTGTTGGATCCAGCGCTGCAGGAGCAGGGTCTCCACACTGGAGGCAAAGCTCTCATTGAACTCAGTGTCATCCTGCACATACAGTACCTGGTGTGCCAGCTCATGGAACAGCAGGGCCGCCAGTGAAACCTTGCCACGCTGTAAAAAGGTGCTGAGCACCGGATCGTCAAACCACCCTAAGGTGCTGTAGGCGCCCACTCCGGATACATAGGTGTCAAAACCCTCTTGCTTTAACGCGTTGGCGTACGCTTCGGCATCGGTTTCGTCGAAGTAGCCACGATAGCTCACACACCCGGCGATAGGGTAGCACCAGGTATGGTTTTGCATGGACAGTTCCGGTGTGGCAAATACGTTCCAGGAAACGTATTCCCGTTGCAGATCCACGTATTGCAGATAACTTTGGTTGTCTTCCAGCTGCAGCTGTTCGAGCGCGAAGCTGCGCGCGCTCAGCAAATAGTTCAGTGCCTGCCTGGTGGCAGCGGGTGTGGTTGAATCCTGCAACAGTTCTGCAATGGGGCGTTGCCGTTGCATCAAATCCAGCTGACCCCTGGCGGCCTGCCAGTAATAAGCGGTATCGCAACCGGATACCAGCGCACAGAGTGCCAGGGCAACGAGGTAAACCGGGGTTTTATTCTGCATCCACATGAAGGTGTTTCAATAGCAGGCTGGGTACATCGGTAATGATGCTGTCCACACCCCAGTGTTGCAACCGGCGGGCGGCATTCACCTCGTTGACGGTCCAGGTGGATACCTTCAGGCCAAGGTCATGGGCCGCATCAATCATACCTGGTGTGCAGCGGTGATGGTTGATGACCAGGTGGCTGCAGTGATGGTTCAGGCACACTTCCAGCGGATCCCGGGTGAAGCGTTCTGCAACGAACCCCCGTCGAACCTGGGGTGCGATACGATGCATGATGCTGAGCAGGTTTTGGTCCGAGGAGGTAACCACGGCGTTGTTAAGCAGGGTAAAACGGTCAATCAGTGTAGCCAGCCCCCGGCCAATGCGTTCCAGAATAGCCTTATCGGCGGTCTTCACTTCCAGTTGGATGCTTTTGAGATCCGGCCACTTTGCAATGACCTGCTCCAGCTCGGGTACACCACAGGGCTCCGGCCAGTTGGGCAGGGGCAGGGTGGCATCCAGTTGCTGTAACTGGTGGGTGTCAAGCTCCAGCACTTTGCCTTTACCGTTGGTGGTGCGGTTGACGGTGGCATCATGCAGTACCACCAGCTTGCCATCTTTGGAGAGCCGGACATCCAGCTCCACATGATTGATGCCCAGCTGGCGCAGATGGTGGAAACCAGCCTGGGTGTTTTCCGGTGCTTCTTTGCGTGCTCCGCGATGGCCGATGAGGATCATGGCGCTTAAACTCAGGGTTTCAGGAAGCGTTTGCTGAGGCCGCCGTAGGCATCAATGCGGCGGTCGCGGAAATAGGGCCAGATACGGCGCAGGTATTCAGTGCGGCCGGTATCAATTTCAGCAATCAGATATTGGGCGCTGTGGGCGTCGGCTTCAGCGATGATATTGCCTTGCGGCCCGGCAATAAAACTGCCGCCCCAAAACTGGATACCTTCACTTTGCCCGGCTGGGTCCGCTTCCAGCCCCACCCGGTTGGCTACCACCACCGGCAGATGATTGGCCACCGCGTGAGAACGCTGAATCAGCGTCCAGGCATCTTTTTGACGCGCCTGCTCGGCATCGGTGTCGGCGGGATCCCAGCCAATGGCGGTGGGATAGAGTAAAAGATCCGCGCCCGCCAATGCCATCAGGCGGGCGGCTTCCGGATACCACTGATCCCAGCATACCAGTACGCCTAATTTCCCGATGCTGGTTGCAATGGGTTTAAAGCCGCTATCGCCATCCAGCGTTTCGGCATCGCCGGGGGTAAAGTAAAATTTTTCGTAGAATCCGGGGTCGTCCGGAATGTGCATTTTGCGATAGTAACCACACAGGCTGCCGTCGCGATCGAACACCACGGCCGTATTATGAAACACGCCGGGGGCGCGTTTCTCGAATATTGATCCCACCAATACCACGTTGTACTGCTTGGCCATAGCGCTTAGGCGCTGGGCACTGGGGCCATCCAGGGGCTCAGCCAGGTCAAACAGGCTGGTGTCTTCGGTCTGGCAGAAATAGTGGGTGCAATGTAATTCCTGCAGCAGCACCAGATCCGGCGCCGTTGCGGTTGCCAGGCCTTCCAGCAAGCGTTCGGTTTCTGCCAGGCTGCGGGATTTATCCGGCCAGGCTGGTTGCTGGATGACACCCACTTTCAACAGGCTGCTGTCACTCATGCAATGACCCCCTTGGGTAGCTGCATGGTGGCGCAATGCGGTCCACCATATTGTTTGATGAGGTTATGCCCGGGTACGGCCACAATCTTCTTATGCGGGAAACAGAGTTGCAAGCTGTCCAGCGCCGGTTGATCGTGATCACAGCCAAACACAGGCACGATGACACTGCGGTTGAGAATCAGGAAATTAATGTAACTGCCGGGCAGGCGCTTGCCTGCTTCGTCGAATTGTGGGCTGGGAAGGCCGATGGGCACCAGTCGATAGGGGGCGCCGTTTGCCTGTCTGAAGCCCTGTAGTTGACGGGCCATGGCAGCAAGGGGAGCGAAGTGTGGGTCCTGTTCGTCGCCGCAACTCGCGTACACGATGGTGTCGGGGCCAGTGAAGCGAGCCAGATTGTCGATATGGCTGTCGGTGTCGTCACCAATGAGGGCGCCTTCACTGAGCCACAAGGCACGGTCCAGCCCCAGCTTCTCCAGTACCAGTGTTTCGATTTGCTGGCGGCTCAGGTGCTGGTTGCGATTGCTGTCCAACAGGCAGTGCTCGGTGGTCAACAGGGTGCCCTGGCCATCGGTTTCGATACTGCCGCCCTCCAGCTCGAAATCGATACTGGACATCGGAGCCTGCCACAAACTCTGTAACGCCTGATTGATGTTGTTGTCCAGGCTGGCATCGTATTTGTCGCCCCAGCCATTGAAGCAGAAGTCCAGCAGGCGCATCTTGGCGCGGTCGGGACTGCCGCCATCGGCCAGGGTAATGGGGCCGTAATCCCGGCACCAGGTATCGTTGTAAGGCTGGATCAGAAAACGCGGTGCATGGGCGCAGCGCTGTGCCAACAGCGACTCGATGTGGGCCTGGTGGGCCGGGTCCTGGCATAGGATCAGCGGTGGTACTTCGCCGGCAATGGCAATCGCCAACGCGGCGTAATCCTCATCGATGGCGTGCAGCCAGGGTTGCCAGTCGGTACAGGCGTGGGGCCATGCCATCAATACGGCAGCCTGTTCTGCCCACTCCGGAAGCAGTTGAAAGCGTGTGGTCATATGCTCGGAATTGATAGTGGAGACGAGGCGGTAAAATAGCGTAATACCGCCCCGGTTAAAAGCGGGATTTTAGTTACGGTGCAGAACGCTGTGGATCACATGATCATGCTCGAAGTAAACGGTGTAATGGTCGTACACCCAGCGTGTGATGGGCGGCTCACCAACGGCGGCGTACTTCTCACCGGGGGCCCCGAACTGATTGTTCACCTGATCCATGCTCATGCCGCTGCGTGGACGGGGTTCATTGGAATATTCACCGCCCTGCTGGCCCACTGGAACCGGCATGCTGACGTTATCTGCCAGGGCAGAAACACTGCAAATGAGGAGCGCGCTGGCGAATAGGGGCTTTATTATATTCTTCATGGTAAAGACCTTTTTTCGGCTGTTTGCCTTGAGTATCTTTTTAGTTATAGCAGATAAATCTTTGCTTTCGCTATTTGTTTTCGTCTGAAGTATGGGATTGTTCACGAATCTCGCGGGATTGGATGCGGCGGATATGGCGTACAATCTGTTTCCGGTCCGGTTCCTGCAACACTTCAAATTCCACACCGATCCGGTAGATGACCGGTTGCTCTTCGATTTTTTCACAGGCTTTGACGATGCCGATGCTGGCGATGGTGGCGTAGCTGGGAAACAGCACTAGGATCAGGTGCAGGTAACTGTCTAAGGGCAACTCGGTGCTGTTATAGAAGGAAATACCGCCTTCGCTGAGGTTGATGGATTCCCGTTGGCTGATCTGCTGGTCGTGGCTCACCACGTATTTGGCGATCAGATCAATTTTCTCTTCCATGTAACGCAGGTAGCTGCCCAGGGCCCGGTTATAGTCACCGACCTGGCGCAACAACTCGCGGCTCTCATTGTCGATGGATTGCAATTGACTGATCAGCAGTGCCTGGCGCGGCAGGCTGTATTGTTCACCGTAGGGGTCGTCCGACAGCAGATGCTTCTCAATGGGTGTCTTGATCAAATGCACCCTGTCTTCAATACGATAAAAGTCCCGTCTTTCCATTATTCCCGTTTCCTAACCGGTTTTTAGTCATTTTAGACTGTTTGCGGTGGCGCGGTAAGGTGTTGCCCTGAAACCTTGCCAGCCAGCTATGATCGGCGGGTTGTCACCGTTCAGGATTCAAGGCGATTGATATCCCCTTCGATATTGTATTGCACCATTCTGGCCAGCCCCTCTGTCAGGGCATCGAAATCAAAGGCCGGGCTGCGTTCACTGAGGTGACGGATCACCGTGGCAATACCACCATGGATCATGATGTAGCTCATCACGGGAATATTCGGCAGGCGGCTCAGTTCCGGGTGATGCATCATGAACTGGATGGTGAGTTCCGCCAGTACGTGATTGACCGGCTTCAAGTAGTGACCCGGGGTGAAATGCCCCATCTGGGTGGCGTAAGTAAGATACAAATTGTCCCTCTGCCGGAGAAAATCCCGAAAGGCGTAGAGCAGGGCGCGGGTGGCGTCTTCAGGTGATTGCTTGACCAATTCCGGAATCAGGGGTTTCACCACCCCCACGATTTCATTGACCACATGCTCGTGTATGGCGGCAAACACGTCGTCTTTATTGGAAAAATATTCATAAAGGGATCCGACACCAATACCGGCGGCATCCGCTATTTTACGGGTGGTGGTGCCCTCCACGCCATGCTGCTGAATGCACAGTAAGCCAGCTTCCACAATGGCTGCCACCGTTTGGCGGGAACGTTCCTGTTGGGGTTTGCGAGTCTTTGGCATATCCGAATTGAACCCGAACAAATGATCGGGTTAATGTTACATCATACGGTGTAACAGTCAAGCAAGTGCTTGGTTGTTTTTATTCCAGTGAGCGCAACCAGTGAGCACAGGAAGGCGCTCCAACCCAATCCAAGGTATCAGCGGGAGGAACGGAACGATGGCAATGATTGATCTGGATAAGATGCTGGAGAAAATCAAGGGCACTCAGTGGGCGTTGGCGGATTTCCAATGGGACGCCCCCGGAGCGGAGCAAATAACGCCGGAACAATGGCCGAAGCTGAAAGCGTTCATGGCGGACCTGATGTGGATAGAGCACGTGGGCGCGCGTGGTTTTGCGGCCATGGCGAAGAAGGCGCCTACCGATACCCTGCGCCAGATTTACCACTATTTTCATGCCGAGGAACAGCGTCATGCCAATGCGGAGATGGCATTGATGAAGCGCTGGGGCATGCTGGAAGGGGATGCTATACCGGAACCCAATGTCAATTTGCGCCTGGTGATCGAATGGCTGGACCGTTATGCCGATGAGATGCCGTACTATGTGCTGGGCACCGTGATCCCCATGCTGGAAGTGGCACTTGACGGTGCCCTGTGCAAATTCCTGCTGGATACGGTGGATGATCCCCTGTGTCATGATGTATTCCATCGTATCAACGACGATGAATCCCGTCATTTGGGCGTGGGGTTCACGGTGATGGAGATGCAGGGACACAGTGCCACTTACATCAAAGCCGTGCAGATGTTGGGGCCATTGCTGGATCCACGGTTGATGCTGGGTATTCTGTCTTATGTGCCCTTGTTAAATAAAATGCGGGATAACATCGTCGCCATGGGCTTGCCGGAAGAAAACCTGTATGCCGCCATGCAGAAGTTTGAGCGTATTGGAGGGCGTACCGCAGATGGCCGGCGCAATCCCTGGTATCAGATTATCAAGCGCCATGGCCGGATCATGGTGAACCGCAACAATCGCTTCTACCATGGGCCGGTGGATGCCTTGGTGAGCGTAACCGGAAAAATTCCCCGTGCCGCGTTGCCCAGGGTGCCATCCTGGGTGAAAGAGCTGACCTATCAACCGACCGCATAATCGAGAATCAGGGTATGACAAAGCACACCAACCACGCCGATGTACTGATCATCGGTGCCGGCTTTGCCGGCTTGGGTATGGCCATCCGCCTCCGGCAGGCCGGAATCCATAACATTATTATTCTGGAGCGCAGTGATCAGGTGGGTGGAACCTGGCGTGACAACCAGTATCCCGGGGCTGCCTGTGATATTCCATCTAACCTCTATTCCTACTCTTTTGCCCCCAACCCGAATTGGTCCCGCAGTTATTCCGGCAGCGCCGAGATCCTGGATTATGTGCACGCCATGGTGCGTGATTTTGATTTGCTGCCATTGATCCGGTTTGAGCAGTCGGTCAACGGCTTGGCGTTCGACCTGCAACAAGGGCTCTGGCGCGCCACCACCAGCGCTGGAGAATGCTTTTCCGGCCGTGCCGCGGTAATGGCATCCGGGCCACTCTCTAACTGCAGCTTACCTGATATCCCCGGCATTGATGGTTATGGGGGCACCATGATCCACAGTGCCCGCTGGGATCATGGCTATGACTTCAAGGGAAAGAAAGTGGCGGTGGTCGGCACTGGGGCCAGTGCAGTGCAAATTATTCCCGAGCTGGTGAAGGAGGTGGAGCAGCTGACCGTTTTCCAGCGTACAGCGGGCTGGGTATTGCCGCGACTGGATCTGGCAACACCGGAATGGAACAAAGCCCTGTTTCGTTCCCTGCCTGTTACCCAGAAGATGACCCGGCAGGCGCTGTATGGTGTACACGAAGCCATGGCGCTGGCGCTGATCTGGCAGTCACCGCTGACAGCGCTGGCGGAAAAGGTGGCTCAGGTGCACTTACGCAATCAGGTAAAAGACAAATGGCTCAGACGGCAGTTGAATCCGGACTTCCGCATTGGCTGCAAGCGGGTATTGATGTCCAACGACTATTACCCCGCATTGCAGCGCCCCAACTGCAAACTGATTACCTGGCCCATCGTAAACTTGTGCGAAAAAGGCATTCGAACCGTGGAAGGTATTGAACACCAATTCGATTGTATTGTGTTTGCAACGGGGTTTGATGTGGGCAATGCCGGTACGCCTTTCCCGGTGCAGGGCCTGGATGGTCGTGAACTGGGGCAGGAGTGGCGTGCCGGTGCCCGCGCCTATAAGAGTATTAATGTCGCGGGTTACCCAAATCTGTATTTTACCTTCGGGCCGAATTCCGGGCCTGGCCACAATTCGGCACTGGTCTACATGGAGTCGCAACTGGAATACGCCGTGAAGGGTATTCGCAAGATTCTGGATGGGAATCTCCTGGCGCTGGATGTGAATGCGTCCGCGCAGTCGGCTTTTAACCGAACTATCCAGAAACGATTGGCAAAAACCAACTGGAATTCCGGTTGCAAAAGCTGGTATCTCACTGCTGATGGCTTTAATGCCACTATGTATCCGGGTTTTGCGACACAATACAGTGCGCAAATGAATGAATTCAAAGAGTCAGACTACCACGCAGTCAGCACCGTGTGATGACGCCCGACTTTATGGGTTGTTCTTGACAGGTGCGACTGAACCCTGTGTTTTCCAGTCGCACCTTTTTTACACGCTGCCGGTGAACCGTTCAGTTAGCGGCAAGAAACGATTCCCGCGTCAGACGTTCTGATACTTCCCACAGTTTTCTTGCTACTTCGGTATTGTTGGACAAGGCATTGGAATAGGCCAGATCCGGTTCACCCTGCATTTCCATAAATCCACTGGGACCAATGTATTCGCCACCTTTGAGCGCATCACTGGTTGCGGCGCAGAGCGTCGGCAGTGCGCCTCTTGCCTGGGATTGGGAGAATATCGCGTTAAACACACCGCCGCCGGGGACGTGCCGTTGCAGATGGGTATTGGAATAGCCGGGGTGAGCGGCCACCGCCATCACCTTGGAGCCGCGTGCAGACAACCGGCGCTGGAGCTCCTTGGCAAACATCAGATTGGCGAGTTTGCTTTGGCCATAGGCCAGCCAGCGGGAATAGTGTTTTTCCCAGTTCAAATCATTAAAGCGAATCCGGCCAATGCGATGGGCGACACTGCTGATCACCACCACGCGGCCGGCGTTAGCCTGTTCCAGCAAGGGCAACAGCAGCGCCGTCAAGGTGAAATGGCCCAGGTGGTTGGTGCCGAACTGGCTCTCGAAGCCGTCTGCGGTTTTGCTGTAGGGCGGGGCCATGATGCCGGCGTTATTCACCAGAATATCCACGTGATCTACTCTCTGTTTCAAGGCATCGCTGAAGGCACGTACGGAGTCTAAACTGGACAGGTCCAGGCCCATTAAAGTGAGTTCAGCCTGAGGGGTGGCCTGTTTTATCGTTTCGAGGGCGGCGGCGCCTTTTTCCAGGTTGCGACAGGCCAGAATCACGTGGGCGTTCCTGGCGGCAAACACCTTGGTGGCTTCCAGTCCGATACCGCTGTTGGCACCAGTCACCACAATGATTTTATCCTTCAGATCCGGAATCGTGTCGATGGACCAGTCCATACTGTCCTCCTTAGCTTCGAGCAAGGCTTGGGGCCATTGCAGATGGGTACCTGCCCCCTGCGTCATCCATGACTTTGGGCGGGATGGGTAGAAATACAGGGATTACCAAAATAAAAGACCAATGGTCACTTGTCAACAGGGCTGGTCAGGGTGTTGTTGCGGGTGAGAAGATGGGCAGCAGCGATCGTGCTAGAATCGGGTCCATGAAGTGTGTAAGTGATTTCAAGCGGGCGCGACAGCCTGAACAGAGAGAGCAGCGCAGACAGGATATACTGCAATCTGCTGCCCGGCTGATGGCTGAGAAGGGCTTTGATCAAGTGAGCCTGAACGCCATTGCCAGAGGCGCGGGAGTAGCAAAATCCAATGTCTACCGCTATTTTGAAAGTCGTGAAGAAATCTTCCTGACCTTGCTGCGGCAGGACTGGGATGACTGGCTGGTGCAGTTTGAACCCGCAGCCAAACCCCTGGCGGATAGCGGCGATATTCAGAAACTGTCGGCGTTAATCGCGACTTCCATTGCCGAGCGACCACGGATGTGCGAACTGGTGAGCGTACTGGCGTCGGTGCTGGAGCAGAATCTGTCCGAGCAGGCGTTGCTGACCTTTAAAACCGAGTCCATGCAATTGGGTGGGCGCATCATGGCCATTGTGCAGTCGGTGTTACCCACTTTGCCTGCCCATAACCTGATGGCGATCGGGCACACCTTATTCGCTTTGATCGCCGGGTTGTGGCCGTTGGGAAATCCCCCTGAACCGGTACAAAAAGTCATGTCACGACCTGAGTTGGCAGCATTTCAACTTCAATTCAGGCCCGCGCTGGAATTGGCATTGAACTTGATGCTGAAGGGAGCCTCTAACCCTTGACCTTGCCGTAGCTTTACTCTTAACCCTGTGGTTTAATGCGCCCCATGTTCAGACCTGTATCCTTGTATATTGGATTACGATACACCCGCGCCAAGCGCCGTAATCATTTTATTTCCTTTATTTCGCTGACCTCCATTCTGGGGCTGACCCTGGGGGTGATGGTGCTTATTGTCGTGCTGTCTGTGATGAATGGCTTCGACCGTGAGCTGCAGCGACGTATCCTGGGGATGGTCCCGCAGGCCAGCATTGTGGGTTACCAGCCTTTTTCAGGGTGGGAGGACATCGTTGCCAATGCCGAGCAACATGCGGAGGTAGAAGGGGCTGCCCCCTTTATTCAGCTCCAGGGGTTACTCAGTAATAAAGGGGCGGTGGACAGCGCCTTTATCAGTGGCATCCACCCGGATTATGAAAGCCGGGTGTCGATTCTGCCGCAGCATCTCAAGTCCGGTTCCCTGACGGAACTGCAGTCAGGCAGTTTCAATATCATTCTTGGCTCGGCGCTGGCCCGTAAGCTGGGGCTGGCCATTGGTGACAAGGTCACCCTGGTTCTGCCGGAGGCCGCGGTAACACCGGCCGGTATCATTCCCCGTTTCAAGCGTTTTACCGTTGCCGGTACCTTTCAGGTGGGGGCCGAGCTGGATGGTATGGTGGGCTTCATCAACCTTGAGGATGCGGCACGCCTGGCCCGAATGAAGGGCAAAGTGGAAGGTGTGCGTCTCAAGGTGAAAGATCTGTTCAGTGCCGGCCGGATTTCCTGGGATCTGGCCACAAAGCAGGAAGGACAATTCTACGCCACAGACTGGACCCGAACCCATGGAACCCTGTTCCAGGCCATCAAAATGGAAAAAACCATGATGGCACTGTTGCTGCTGCTCATTGTGGCGGTGGCAGCATTCAACATTGTGTCCAGCCTGGTGATGGTGGTCACTGACAAAAAATCCGATATCGCCATTTTACGCACGCTGGGGGCTTCTCCCGGTACGATCATGGGTATATTCATGGTGCAGGGCAGTTTTATCGGGGTCATAGGCACCTTGGCAGGTACCGCGCTGGGTGTCACCGTGGCCCTCAATATCAGCGATTTTGCCCTCTGGCTTGAGCAGGTTTTGAATACCAAGTTGTTCGAGCAGTATTTTGTCAATTACCTGCCTTCGGAATTGCGCTGGGAGAACGTCATCTTCGTCAGCGGCATGGGCTTTTTGATGAGCTTCGCGGCCACCCTGTACCCGGCCCGCAAAGCATCGAAAGTACAACCGGCAGAGGCGTTGCGCTATGAGTGATGTAATTCTGGAATGCCGTGAACTTGGTAAAAGCTTCGATGAAGGGCCAAGCCGGGTTCAGGTATTGAAGCAGGTTGAATTCGCCCTTAAAAAAGGTGAATTTGCGGCCATTATTGGTAATTCCGGCTCAGGCAAAACCACGTTGCTGCACCTGCTCAGTGGGCTTGATGTGCCATCGCAGGGGCAGGTGTTGATTGATGGCAAGGATTTCAGTTCCCTCAGTGACAAGCAGCGGGGCGTGGTGCGCAACCACCATATTGGCTTTGTCTACCAGTTCCATCATTTGTTGCCTGAGTTCAGCGCGTTGGAAAACGTTTCGATGCCGTTGCTGTTGCGGCAGTGCTCCCTTGGTGAAGTGAAACAACGGGCCTGCGCCATGCTGGAGAAAGTGGGGTTGGGTCATCGTATGCAGCATAAGCCGGCTGAATTGTCAGGGGGTGAACGGCAGCGTGTGGCAATCGCCCGGGCGCTGGTGACGGAACCTTCCTGTGTGATGGCCGATGAACCCACGGGCAATCTGGATGTGCATACGGCCCGCGAAATCCAGGCGTTAATGCACGATTTGAATCGCAGTCTGCAGACATCGTTTTTAATCGTTACCCATGATCTGGGGTTGGCGAGTCAGGTGGACAGAGTGGTTAAGATGGAAGACGGGCACCTGGCGGAGGCCGATAGAGCCGGTCTGGCTGCTCTTTGATGGCGCTGCAACTGCCGCTTCAGTGATGTTTCTTGAGGCGGCGTTCCCGGCGATGATGCCATGAGCGGTAGATATGCATGCGCCATAACAATCGGATCGCAACAAAGCTGAGGGTTGCGCTGACCAGGCCCACCAGGGCGCAGCCAATCATCAGTGGGCCGATGGCTTTCCATCCCAATTCCGCGATCTGTTTCAGAAAGCCATCGAAATCCGTCAGAATTATATTGAAGTCAACACCAATGGGATTGCCTTGTGTATCCACGGGTACCCCCACGATCCAGGCTCCCACTTCATAGCAAAAGTAATATAAGGGAATATAGGTAAACGGGTTGCTGACCCAGGTTGATGCCACGGAGATAGGCAGGTTACCGTGAATAAAAAAGCACAAGAATATTGCGACGAAAATTTGGATGGGCAGGGGAATAAAGGCGCACAGTACGCCTGCGAAAATACCCGCCGAGACCGAGCGTCGGTTGAGATGCCACAGATTGGGGTCTTTGATTCTCGGGCCGAGTTTCGAAATCCAACGGTTCTCGATAATGGTGTGGGGCGCTGGAATGTATTTTTTGAATATATTTTTCAAGGCCGATGGTTACCTGATTCCTGCCAAAGCGCGCCTATTATGCCGCCAATGGAGGCATAACACTAGATGTGGTCAATGGTGTTGGGGCTCCCTGTTGGAATTCTTATTGCGGTACTGATATTGCCGGTGTATCCGCCGGGCTTCGGCGCTTATGCGTTGATTGTATTGCTATTGTCGCTGGCGGCCGCCGTTGTATGCCTGCGCTATGGATACCCGGCCTTGCGGGCGCTGCGGCAGATTTCGGTGCTGCTGGCGGCATCCCTGGCGGGCGTCGGGCTAGGCACCTTTGTCGAGCAGAGACTAACCCCCTGGGGGCTGCAACCGGGTACCACCTATTACCTGACCGGGACCGTGTCGGGTGTTCCAAAATGGGGCAAGTACAGTCGTCGCTATTGGTTGGAGAGTGAGTGCGTCGGCACCCGCGCCGACCGTTGTGATGTATTCCAGAATTTCCTCACCCTGCTGTGGCCCGTGGTGGTTGAGTTGACGGTTTCCAACCCCAAGGTGGAGCTGCAACCAGGGCAAACAGTACGCATCCAGGTCCAGGCCAGGTCATCACGCCAGGACGCCAGTCCGGCGCAATTTAATGTGGCGCGCTGGTTGCGGACGAACCATGTGGTGGCTCGGGTCAAACTGGCCAAATCCAGCCCGGTGGCTGTGTTGAGCGAGCCGCTGGTTTCCGTTGATCGCTTGCGGGCCGATCTCAATCGTTACCTGGCGATGCGGTCGCCACAGCAAGGGGCGGGCGGGTCATCAGGGTTGTCCCCCTATCCGGTGCTGTTGGCGCTGGTGACCGGCGACAGGGCGTTGATGGAAGATCGGCACTGGTATGTTTTCAATCGCACCGGTACCACTCATCTGGTGGCCATATCCGGTCTTCACGTTGGGTTGGTGGCAGCTTTTGTCACTCTGGTGACTTTGCCCCTGTTTCGCCGCTGGCGCTGGTTAACGGCCCGTTACCCGGCCAGCCACGGAGCTTTGATTCTCGCCTGGGCCGCTGCTTTGTACTACACCGCACTTGCCGGGTTTGCGCTGCCCACCCAGCGGGCGCTGATCATGCTCAGTGTGTTTGTGCTGTTGAAGCTGACCGGCAAAGCCCGGCAACTCTGGTTTGGTCTGGCGCTGGCATTTTGCCTGGTACTGGTTTGGGATCCCGTGGCCTGCCTGAGTCTGGGATTCTGGCTTTCCTTTGTGGCGGTTTATTTAATCCTGTGGCTGATTGGCGGGAGCGTTGACAAGCCGTCCATCGCCCGGCAGTGGACAACAGTGCAATTAGGTTTGTTTGTGGGGTTGGCGCCGGTTTTACTCTGGTCGGTACACTCGGTTTCCCTGGTGTCTGCGGGCACCAATATCATTGCCATTCCGGTCATCGGCTTTGTGGTGGTACCGCTGACACTGATCTGGGCTTCCCTGTGGACGGTGTGCCCGGATCAGGTTCAGTTTCTGTTGCAGGCGGTGGCAGTGATAACGGATGGTTTGCTTTGGCTGCTGGAGATGATGGCATCGGGGCATTATAGCGTTTGGTCTGTGGGGCAGCGTGGCTTTGGCAGTTTGTTACTGGCTTTGCTGGGGGTGTTGTGGCTGGTGAGTGCCGGTCTGCCCGGCCGGATCTGGGGGTGGTTGTTGATGTTGCCGCTGCTGTTGCCCCAGGTCCAGGGTACCGGGCTCTATGTGATGGGGTCGGGAGTGGCGCGTTTGCTGGTTCATGATGAAGAACGAGTGTGGTCCATATCGGACTCCCATTGGCCGCAGCCGGTGGCGCGCTGGCAATCCTCGCTGTTGCAACACTGGGGTATCGGATGGGTGCAGGGTGGTTTGGGCTATCACAACAGTGCGGCCCTGTGGTTAGCCCCAGGGCCGGTGATCACCGAGTTCACCCTCAGGGTTGATGGGATTGGTTCGCGTCATTTGTCCACGGCTACCTATCACAACCCCTGTGAAAAGGCGCACTGGCGAATCGGCGACACAGAGATTCAGCGTTACTCGGCAGAGAGTTATCCCGCTCAGTGCGCGGTAGGGTTTGAATTTAATCACAAGCGGTGGTTGTATTGGCCCGTGCAAGGGGTGCGAGCCCAGTTGGCGATACAGGAGCAACTGGCCGGTGAACAATTTGATATGTTGCTGCTGATGCCGGGAAGAGGGCGATCCACCTTGCCCGGTTTACTGACTTTGCTGACCCCGGATGCCCGACTCATCACCATGAAAGCCTTGTCCGCTAATGACCAGGAAGCAGTGGAGGCATCAGGCATTCCGGTTCATGTTGTTAAGGCTCATGGCTATTACCATGAGCCCCTCCCTTGAGCCGTATAATGCGCTTCATGGATGTCCATAATTGGATCAAAATGAGATCCAGGCAGCGCCCGCGCTGCGAAAAACTGGTACAGTGTGCTAGAGTAAAAAACAGTTATAAAATAGGAGATTACAGCGCGTGCGAGTGCTAGATGTGATTTTGTCCGGTGGGGTAGTGATGTACCCCATTATTTTGTGCTCTATTCTGGCGTTGGCCATTATTGTTGAGCGGCTGTGGGCCCTGCGAGTGAATAAAATCAGCCCCCGTAACCTGATCGCGCAGGTTTGGGGATGGGTCAAGAACGGTAAAATGGATGGCAAGAAAGTCAAGGAGCTGAGGGATTCCTCACCCCTGGGGCGGGTGTTGGCTACCGGGCTTATCAATGCCAAGCATGGCCGCGATATCATGAAAGAAGCCATAGTCGATACGGCCACCCATGAGATTCATGAGATGGGGCGTTTTCTGAATTTGTTGGGTTCCATTGCGGCCGTGGCGCCTTTGCTGGGTTTGCTGGGCACCGTCATCGGCATGATCAAGGTGTTTAACGCCATCGTGCTGGAAGGTGCCGGTAATGCCGCCATTCTGGCCGGGGGGATTTCAGAAGCCCTCTATACCACAGCAGCGGGCCTGGTGGTGGCGATTCCCGCGTTGTTCTTTCATCGTTTCTTCAGTCGCCGTATTGATGAGATCGCCGTGTTGATGGAACAGGATGCCGTCAAACTGGTGGACGTGATCCATGGTGATCGTGAGGCAGAAACCGCGGAAGGTGACAAAAAGTGAAGTTTCAACGTCAGCCGGTAGAAGAGGTAAATGTCAATCTCACCCCTTTGATTGATATTGTTTTTTTGCTACTGATTTTTTTCATGGTGTCCACCACGTTTACCCGGGAGCGGGAATTGACGGTGGAACTGCCTGAAGCGGTGGGTGAATCCAGCGCAGAGACCCCTCAGTATATTGAGATTGAAGTCAGTCAGGATGGTGAATATGCGGTCAATCAGCAGCGGCTGGTGAATCGCAACAGAGAGACGTTGATCAAGGCGTTGAAGGCAGAAGCCGATGGCGATTTTGATATTCCCCTGATAATTACCGCGGATGCCAATGCCACCCATCAGGCGGTGATGACGGCCATGGATGTGTCGGGCGAACTGGGTTTTACCAAACTCAGGCTAACCGCGCAGCAACCGGAGCAATAACCGCTCCGGTTGCCATGACAGTGTTGCACCGTTTCTTCAATTCCATCTGGTATCAACCCAATGCTTTAGCCTGGTTGTTCTGGCCACTGGCTTGCGTGTTCGGGTGCCTGGTTCAGCACCGGCGCCGACAGTATCTTGGTGGTAAAAAAGCGGCCTTTCATCCTGCAGTGCCGGTCATCGTGGTTGGCAATATCAGTGTGGGTGGTACCGGTAAAACGCCGGTGAGCATCTGGCTGCTGGAAGAGTTGAAGCGGCGAGGGCTGCGACCGGGACTGGTCAGCCGTGGTTATGGCGGAAAAGCGCCTTCCTATCCTTATCTGGTGTCGGAGACGGATGAAGCCTCAGTAACCGGAGACGAACCGCTGATGATTCACCTGCGTACCGGCGTGCCCGTAGTGGTGGACCCGGATCGTTCAAGTGCGGTGCGCTATCTGCTACGAGAATGCGATGTGAACGTCATCATCAGCGATGATGGTCTGCAACATTATCCCCTGGCCAGAACCGTGGAGTTGGCGATTGTTGATGGCAGCCGGGGTTTCGGTAACGGCAAGCTGATGCCCATGGGGCCGTTACGGGAGCCTGTGGCGCGTCTGCAAACTGTCGATGCCATCGTCGTAAACGGGGGCCTCGATCATACTCTTGGACAGAACTTACAGATACCGGCGGATAAGTGCTTCGACATGACGTTGCAGCCTGGTGCCTGGCGGCCATTGCACACTCGCGCCGGGGATGATGCCCAACCCTGGCGCGGCGATGAATGCCATCTGCCGGTGCATGCCCTGGCAGGAATCGGTCATCCCCAGCGTTTCTTTCAGACGCTGGATCAACTGCAGATTCCACACCAGCCCCATCCTTTCCCGGACCATCATGATTACACTGAACTGGATGTGGAGGCATTTGAAAGCGGCTGGGTGCTGACCACGGAAAAAGATGCGGTCAAATTGCGTAAATTCGCGCAATTAAAAGGGGCTTACCTACCGATGAATGCCCGGGTTCAGCCGGGATTGATCGATGTTATAATAGCCCGACTCGACGATTTTGACCGTCACCATCGCCATTTGTATTGAGAAATCCATGACAGAGTATCGCGTCATTATTCCCGCCCGCTATGCCTCCACCCGGCTGCCGGGCAAACCGTTGCTGGATATTGCCGGCAAACCGATGATTCAACGAGTGTATGAGCAGGCGAGCCGCAGTGGTGCCGCAGAGGTGATCATTGCCACCGATGATAGCCGCATTGAGGAAGCCGCCAGGGGCTTTGGCGCCAGGGTGGTCATGACCCGGGAAGATCATGAATCAGGCACGGATCGCTTACAGGAAGTAGTGACCGCCTTATCGTTACCCGATGAGGCCATTGTTGTGAATGTACAGGGGGATGAGCCTCTGATTCCTCCGCAGGTGATCGACCAGGTGGCACGGAATCTGGCACAGTCAACGGCGGGCATATCGACTCTGAGTGAACCGCTGGATGACATCACCACAGTGTTCGATCCCAACGCTGTGAAAGTGGTGGCGGATGCCGCTGGCTATGCCCTGTATTTCAGCCGGGCGCCGATTCCTTTCAGCCGCGAAACCTATAACGTGGCGGATAATAATGGCGCACTGCCCCCGCACATGTTGGTACAACGCCATATTGGTATCTATGGTTATCGCGTCAGTTTGTTGCACGATTTTGTGCGCTGGGGTTCCTGCGCGCTGGAGAAAACCGAATGCCTGGAACAGCTTCGTGCCATGTGGCATGGCGTAAAAATTCATGTGGAGCAGGCTGCTGTCACACCGCCGGCTGGCGTGGATACCCAGGCGGATCTGGACCGGGTGAGGGCGCACTTCAAAACCTGATGAAGGTACCATAGTGAAGAAAGTACTGTTTGTCTGTCTGGGTAATATCTGCCGCTCGCCCACTGCGGAGGCGGTGTTTCGGGTCAAAGTGCAAGCAATGGGGTTGCAGGGCCAAGTGCTGCACGATTCCTGTGGTACCGCAGGCTATCATGTGGGCGAGGCGCCCGATCGCCGGGCGACCCAGGCCGCGCAAAAGCGGGGTTATGCCATGGCCGATTTGCGCGGACGCCAGGTAAGTGATGCCGACTTCCAAGAGTATGATCTTATCCTGGCCATGGATCGTGCTAACTATGCCGAGTTGAAACGGCGCAGCCCAACGCGGTTCCACAGCAAAATCCAGTTATTTCTCAAGTACGGATCGTCCGACGAACGGGAAGTGCCGGACCCTTATTACGGTGGCGATGAAGGTTTCGATCATGTGCTTGACCTGGTGGAAGACGCCTGTGAGGGGTTGCTGCAGCGCCTCCGGGATGAGCCCTGATCGTGTCAATAACCATCGCACAGGATTATTCCTTACGCCCTTTTAATACCCTGGCGGTGGCGGCCCGCGCGGCCCATTTCTGCAAGGTGCAGTCGGTGCTTGAGTTGCAACAGGTACTGGCGCAAAACACCGATCCCTTATTGATCCTGGGCGGCGGCAGTAACCTGGTGCTGACCGGCGATTTTCCTGGCCTGGTTATTCTCAACCGGATTCCAGGGATTGAAATGCTTGAGCAAACAGCGGATCAGGTGTTGATACGGGTGGGTGCGGGCGAGATCTGGGATCATTTGGTCGAGACCTGTGTGGCGCGGGGATGGTTTGGCCTGGAAAACCTAAGCTGGATTCCGGGCTCGGTAGGGGCGGCACCGATTCAGAATATTGGAGCCTACGGGGTTGAGCTTAAGGATGTTGTGGAATGTGTGGAAACCCTGTATCTGGAGGATTTGCTGCCCCGCACATTCAGTGCCCGGCAATGCCGGTTCGGTTATCGCGACAGCGTGTTCAAACGCAGTGAACAAGGCCGCCACATTATTACCCACGTGCAGTTGCGATTATCCAGGCAGCCATCGCTGCATCTGGATTATGGAGAGATTCGTCGCTGTGCCGAGCAGTGGGGTTATGACATCGCGCAACTGACTCCGTTGGATGTGCGTCAGATTATCATCAGAATACGTTCTGCAAAGTTACCTGATCCGGCAACGGCACCCAATGTCGGCAGCTTTTTCAAGAATCCGTTGGTCGGTGCGGCTGATTTTGAGCGTATCAAAGCGGATGCGCCCGGTGTGGTGGCCTATCCCCAGGCGGATGGTACGTTGAAACTGGCCGCGGGTTGGTTGATCGACCAATTGGGCTGGAAAGGGCGCCGCCAGGGATGCGCTCGTGTGCACGATCGCCAGGCTCTGGTGCTGATTAATGAAGGCAGCAGCAGTCACGACCTGTTAGAACTGGCCGGAAACATACAGCAGGCAGTGCTGCAGCGATGGGGTATCGAGCTGGAAATTGAGCCCAGTGTTGTATAACTAAAAAAAGGGCCTGCCCCGATGACGGGGCAGATCCTTTTCCTAAGAGCGGCACTATCTAATGCTCAAATCTATCTAATGCTCAACTCTAACCTTCTTTCTTTGCTGCTTCTGCGGCCTTTGCCGCTTTAGCTGCTTCCTGGCGGCGGCGGATTTCCCTGGGGTCATTGGACGCCCGTTGGCCGGGTTGCTCTGCCGGCTGATCTGCCTTGGGTGCAGGCTTTTCAGTGGCGGGTTTGCTGGCAACGGGATTGGCCGCTGCGGGCTTGGTTTCCGCTGCTTTGGGCTCGGGCGCTGGTACCACCTTAGCCTGTTGCTTCTCCGGTGCATTAGGAGCAGCCTGTGGCTCGGGTTTGGCCGCCGGTTTGGGCGGCTCCGCCTTGGCTGCAGGTGCGGCCGGTGCCGGCGATTTGCCTTGGGCTGGTTCCGCGGGAGCCTTGTTCGGCTCCGGACGGTTGTTGCTGGCAGCCGGTTTGGCCTCCGCTACAGTAGGCTTCGGGGCCTGGGGTTTGGCTGCTTCGGATGTTGGCGCTGCCGGTTCAGTTCGGTTGGGTTTTTCAACCGTGTTTTTATCAGCAGTACCTTTATGGGCAGCAGCCTTCTCAGCAGCGCCTTTCTCAGCGGCGCCTTTATCCACAGCGCTTTTGTCATCGGTGCCTTTCTCAGCAGCCTCAGCAGCGGGCTTGACCTGATTTTCCGCTGGCGCTGGTTTTGCCGGCTGGGAAGCAGAAGCCGTCTTTTCCTGGCCCTGGTCAGTACCGTCACGCTTGTCTTTGGCAACCTCCTGCGGTTTGGTTGAACCTTTTTCCGCCGGAGCAGGTTTGGTTTCCCCCGCAGCAGGTGCCGGTTGGTTACCATTACCTTGTTCGGGCGCTGGATTCTTATCCCGGTCGGTAGACTGCGCTTTACTCTGACGACGACGGCGGTTATCACTGGGATTGCGGCGGCGGCCACGGCGGGCATTGCCAGAATCCTGATTGTCACCGCTTTTGTCGTCCGATTTTTGCTTGTTTTCCGGCTTTTGGTCGCGATTATCCGGTTGGTCTTTCTTCTGGTTACGACCACGGCCGCCGCGACCCTGTTTCGGTTCCCGGTTCTGGTTATCCTTGCCGGACTCTTTACCGGAATCCTTGCCGGCTTCCTTATCTGTCTGGTCCTTACGCTTGTTGCGTGGCTCCCGGGTGTCATCCTTGCCCTGCTTTTCGTCCCGGCGGTTGCGATTACCACCGCGCGGGTTACGATTACCGCCACGCTGGTCGCGATTGCCGCGCTGGTTGCGATTATTGGCTTGGCCGCGCTTGGGTTGTTGCTGGGTGGTTTCCTGTTCTTCATTACTGCTGAACAACTGGATGAACCAGGCAAACAAGCGTGAGAAAAAGCTCGGATCCTTCTTGACGATAGGTGTCGGCGCAGGGGTGTTGGGCTGAATCATCTGAACCGCAGCCTGCTCCTGGCGATGAATGGGGCTTTCGCCCGGTGCCAGCAGGGTTTCTTCCACTTCATCGGCGGCATCAATCAGATCGTAGCTGGTGGTGCCTTCGCCTTCCACCTGGTCGTTGCGGAAACGAGACACTTCAAAGTGGGGCGTTTCCAGGTTGGGGCTGGGCAAAACCAGAACCCGAACCTTGTTGCGGCCTTCAATTTCGACAATATTGTCACGCTTTTCGTTCAGCAGGTATGTGGCAACGTTGACCGGTACCTTGGCATGGATTTCGCTGCTGTTTTCCTTCAGCGCCTCTTCTTCGATCAGGCGCATGATGTTCAGCGACAGGGAATGCAGGTCACGGATAAAGCCTACGCCACTGCAGCGAGGGCAGATATGCCCGCTGGTTTCGCCCAGAGAGGGGCGCAGACGCTGACGGGACAATTCCATCAGACCAAAGCGAGAAATTCTTCCCACTTGCACCCGGGCCCGATCCAGCTCCAGCGCGTCGCGCATGCGATTTTCGACTTCGCGCTGATTGCGGTTGGCATTCATGTCGATGAAGTCCACAACGATCAGACCACCGATATCCCGCAACCGCAACTGGCGCGCGATCTCATCTGCGGCCTCCAGGTTCGTCATCAGTGCGGTTTCTTCGATGTCAGCACCCTTGGTGGCTTTGGAGGAGTTGATGTCGATGGACACCAGTGCTTCCGTTGGATCAATAACAATGGAACCACCGGATGGCAGCTTCACTTCGCGCTCAAATGCCGTTTCAATCTGGGATTCAATCTGGTAGCGATTGAACAGGGGAATGTTATCGGTATAGAGCTTGATCTTACTTTCGTATTGCGGCATTACCTGACGCACGAACGTCAGCGCCTCCTGATGAACCTCTGCTGTGTCGATCAGAACTTCACCGATATCCTGGCGCAGGTAATCCCGCACCGCCCGTATGATCACATTGCTCTCTTGATAGATCAGGAACGGGGCCGGGCGCTTGTCGGAGGCTTCAGTGATCGAACTCCACAGGGTCAGCAGGTAATCCAGATCCCACTGCAGTTCTTCCACGCTGCGGCCAATACCGGCCGTGCGAATGATGACACCCATGTCCTGAGGAATATTCAGGGCATTCATCACTTCCCGCAGCGCGGCACGATCATCGCCATCGATACGCCGGGAAATGCCACCGGCACGGGGGTTATTTGGCATCAATACCAGGTAACGGCCCGCCAGGCTGATAAACGTGGAAAGGGCGGCACCCTTGTTGCCACGTTCTTCTTTGCCCACTTGCAGGATGACTTCCTGGCCTTCCTTGATCACATCCTTGATGGTGAATCGGCCCTGAATGTCTTTGGGGTTTTTAACAAAGTATTCACGGGAGATTTCTTTCAACGGCAGGAAGCCGTGACGTTCCGAGCCGAAATCCACAAATGCGGCTTCCAGGCTGGGTTCAATACGGGTGATGCGACCTTTATAAATATTGGATTTTTTTTGTTCGCGGGTACGGTGTTCGATATCCAGATCGTATAAACGCTGTCCATCGACCAAGGCAACACGCAACTCTTCTGAGTGTGTTGCGTTAATCAACATTCTTTTCATGCAGGTGTGTATCCAGCAATAAATGCGTACAACAGCGGTATAAAACACGGATTACGGGCGGGAAGTGAGGTATCAACCGATCTGAGCAACCTCGCTGCAGATCAGCGGCCTGACCCATCATAATGGCAGGCAACTGTGACAACGCGGAGTCTGACTTAATGCGTCGTAGCACACACTGTCCGGCTTGAACTACTGTTGCATTCAAGACCGGTTAATTCACTTTTCACCGGGGCGGTTTGCGCTCTGTTAGCGGGTCGCCCTTTATCTGGCCATGATGCTCGATTTTTGATCGCACTGTGTGAAATCGTCTGTGCGATGGACTGATGGAGCGTTTCAAATCAGGCCGCGATAAATAATCTAGTCTTTATAATCACTGTTAAACGCGTGTTTAACATTCACGTGCTCCATACTGACTTTTGGTCAAACGGATGCAACGTACCTATTTTCTTTCTTTCATTTGCGCTTGCTTGCCGGCCCGCTTGGCGCACCGGTTTGCATTGCTGATTTTTTGCTCACTGTGCGTTTTGGAACGTTGGTCTGGCACGTATCGGCACAAGTTAGTGGTTCCGCCGCACAGTGTTGCCGTATGGGGCGTCGCCCGACTCTACAGCGATTATCGTTTGGTGGGGTCAGTATTCAGGCCTGAGCGCTGACAGTACTGAAACATCCACGTCGGATAATGTTAACGTGCCGCAAGTTCAGTTCGCGCTTGTCGTACGTCAGTCATGCAGCGTACGTTGAGCAGAAGTGTTGCGGCTGTTGGGCCTCTGGCAGCGGATATAGCAGGATAATTAGGTGATCGCCGCAATTCTGGGTAGAATATGCAGCCCTTGGATTCCTGGCTTTGACTGGCAGGGCGGTTCAGGGAAACCCCTGATAATGCCTTGCCTGCCGCTTTCGTAGGCTCACCGCAATATAGCAGGAATTGTTAACCTCATCAAACAGATAGCTTTAAGTCCTTGATTCTTCATGAGCAGTAATGATAAGCGCCCCTCGGTAGCCATGGTCACGGTTACCGAAGACCAATTTGGTCAAAGGCTCGATAATTTCCTGATGACCCGCCTGAAAGGTGTACCAAAATCAGCGATTTATCGCATGATTCGCAAGGGAGAGGTGCGTGTGAACAAGGGGCGCACCAAGCCTGATTACAAGCTGCAGCAAGGGGATCTGGTGCGGGTACCGCCGGCGCGAACCAAAGAGGTGTCCGCTAGTACGCCTTTTGTGGGAGATAGCTTGAAAAGCCAGCTTGAAAGCGCCATTTTGTATGAAGACGATGGATTAATCGTGCTCAACAAGCCCAGCGGCCTGGCCGTGCATGGCGGCAGCGGGGTCAGCCTGGGTGTGATTGAGGCACTGCGGCAGATACGGCCGGGGCAGCGTTTTCTGGAACTGGTGCACCGGCTGGACCGGGATACCTCCGGCTGTTTAATGGTGGCGAAAAAGCGAAGTGTCCTGAAAAAACTGCATGAGGATCTGCGGCTCGGCGCAATGCAGAAAACCTATCTGGCCCTGCTCTGGGGGCGCTGGAACGGGCTGGAGCATCGAATCGAGGCACCGTTGCGCAAGTTTCATTTGGCGTCAGGAGAGAGGGTGGTCCGGGTTTCGGCCGATGGCAAGCCGTCCCTGACCCTGTTTCGTCAGCTGGAACTGTACGAACAGGCCACACTGGTCGAAGCCCGGCCGATCACCGGCCGCACCCATCAAATCCGGGTGCACGCCCAGCATGCCGGTCACCCCATTGCCGGGGATGACAAGTATCTGCATCGTGAGCAGGCGGTCTATTTCGAAGAGAGGGGGCTCAAACGGCTGTTTTTGCATGCCGCCAGTCTAGAATTGCAGGATCTGGACGGCAATTCCCGTTTGTTTGAAGCTCCTTTGCCGCCGGAACTGAGCACCTTTCTGAGCAGGTTGTAATGGCATGTCTGAATATAAACTGATTGTATTTGATTGGGATGGCACACTGATGAACTCGCTGTCCCGTATCGCCGCCTGCATGCAGGCGGCGGCCCGGGATCTTGCGATCGAACCCGCTACTGAACTGCAGGTGCATGAGATAGTGGGGCTGGCGCTGGATCTGGCGATTCAGCGCTTGCACCCGGCCCTGGGAGTGGAACAGATTCAAGCCATGCGCCAGCGTTATTCCCATCATTATATTGAGGCAGAGGCCAATCCCAGTCCATTTTATGACGGTATTCCACAGATGCTCAGCAGCCTGAGTGACCGTGGTACGTTGCTCAGTGTCGCCACCGGTAAGAGCCGCAAGGGCTTGTCACGGGTGTTCAATGCCCACGGTGTGGGGGAGCTGTTTCACAGTTCACGCTGTGCCGACGAAACCCGTTCCAAGCCGGAGCCCGATATGTTGCTGGAGATTCTGGAGATGCATGAACTGGCGCCCCGTGACGCGGTCATGGTGGGGGATACGGAATTTGATCTGGAGATGGCCAGTCGCGCCGGTGTGGATGCGGTTGGCGTTACCTGGGGTGCCCATGATATAAATCGGCTCCAACGCCATAACCCGAAAATATGCGTGGACAGTGTGGATCAGTTATCCCGCTGGCTACACCAGGCAGTGTAAGGAAAGAGAATACATGACTGAAAATCAGAACAGTAACAGTAATTATCAGCGCAATGACCGGGGTCGCTTTAACCGGCCCCGTTCCAGTAAAGAGTGGAAGCTAATTGAAAAAATGGTGATGTCGTCCCAGGATGAGCATCGCAAGGCACGGCGCTGGGGCATCTTTTTCAAATCCCTGACCTTTGTGTATTTGTTTGTCATGCTGATGATCTTCAATCCCGGTATGTGGGATTCCGGCACTGTTACCGCCAGCGAGCCCCACGTAGGCCTGGTGGATCTCAAGGGTATGATCATGGACGATTCTGAAGCCAGCGCCGACCGCCTGGTATCCGGCCTGCGTGACGCGTTTGAGGCAGAGCATTCCAAAGGGGTGATTCTGCGTGTCAACAGTCCCGGCGGCAGCCCGGTGCAGTCCGGTCTGGTGTATCGGGAAGTACAGCGTTTGAAACAATTGCACCCGGAAAAGAAGGTGTATGCGGTCATCACGGATATCGGTGCGTCCGGAGCTTACTACATCTCAGCCTCAGCCGATGAGATCTACGCCGACCCCGCCAGCCTGGTGGGCTCCATTGGCGTCGTCAGTGACGGTTTTGGTTTTGTCGGTGTAATGGAGAAGCTGGGTGTTGAGCGCCGGGTATATACCTCCGGCACCAATAAAGCCATGCTGGATCCGTTCCAGCCGGAGGACCCCAAGCAGAAGGAATTTTTCTCCAGCATTCTGTCTGATGTGCATCAGCAGTTCATTGATGCGGTGAAAGAAGGTCGTGGTGATCGGATCAAGGATGATGATATTGTGTTTTCCGGATTGTTCTGGTCCGGGCGCCAGGCATTGGAGTTGGGGCTGGTGGATGGCCTTGCCAGTCCGGGCCAGGTGGCACGGGAAATTATCGGGCAGGAAGAAATCGTCGATTATACCCCCCGTGTCAGCCCGTTGCAGGCGTTTACCAGCCGCCTGGGCGTATCGATGGCGGACCGGTTAATGGCCACTCTGGGCATCGGTACCATCTCGTTGAAATAACCCGCCAGCAAAAGGGCGCCCTGTCGGCGCCCTTTGCTTGCTCATGATTGTTGGTTGCAATAAATCTCAGCTCACGTTCAGCAACCGATTGATTATGGTATCCACCGTGCTTTGCATGGTGTGGTATTCCACAAACACAACGCCGTTTTCATCGTTGCGCGTTGGCAGCCAACTTAATCGCATCAACATGAAGCCGTGTACGCAGGCAATAAAATCTGCAGCGCTGAGCTTGTTGCCTTCTCCGCAATGGCGGTCGATCAGGTTCTGCACCCGGGTGTGCATATCGTTGATTTCTGAAGGCAGTCCGAAGTTCTGATTGACTGCGGCGCGATGATTCAGCGGGTCATAACCCAGCGGTACTGATTGATCGCGAAGAATCAGGCGAAAGTAAGCAGGGTGGTCACCAAGAAATGCCAACATGTCCTGGGCGCCTTTCTTCAGTGTTTCAATGGGAGATTCACCTGGTTTGGCAACATAAAGCAAAGTCATGCCTTTGCTGATGCGGCTGCCCATTGCCGCCAGTATGTCTTCTCGCCCGCTGAAGTGTGCGTACACAGAAGGCAGTTTGATACCGATTTTGTCGGCAACATCCTGCAGCTTCAAATGTTCGATACCATGTAACGCAGCCAACGCTTCTGCTTCGTCGATAATCTTTTCTTTCGTGTTTCTGCGTCTTGGTTTGTTGATCTGAATATCATCGGCCATCAGTTTTTCGCCTCTATCACAGGGTGCGCGACATACAGCTCGCACACGCCGTAGCACCTAACAATATAAGTGTAGACGCCCGCTGAAATTTGTTCAGAAATTGGCAAAAAAAATTACGGAATTTGTATACCCTGATTTCTAAGCAAATCAGCTAATTTTATTAGGGGTAAGCCAATCAATGCGTTAGGATCATCTCCTTCCAGTTTGCGGAATAAGCTAATTCCCAGACCTTCTGATTTAAAGCTACCAGCGCAGTTAAATGGCGCCTCTTTGTCCAGATAGCGGTTAATTTCATCGTCCTTCAGATGGCGGAAGTGAACATGAAAGGGCTCAACCACTAATTCACTTCGGTGAGTACTGGCATCATAGAGGCAGAGGCTGGTAAAAAACGTGACCGTGTTTCCACTGCTGGCCTTCAGTTGCAGAAAGGCCTGTTGTTGATTACCGGGTTTGCCGTTGATCTTGTCATTCAGCACTGATACCTGATCGCTGGCAATGATCAGCGCACTGGGAAAGTGCGCTGCAACCGCTTTTGCCTTGGCAATGGCCAGGCGGCCGACCAAGTCTTTGGGTGTTTCTCCCGCATGGGGGGTTTCGTCAATATCGGGTGAGCAGGTCTCGAATTCCGGTATCAGTTTGCGCAATAATTCTTTGCGAAAAGGGGAGCTGGAACCCAGCACGATCTGTTTCACTGTTTTCTCCGAAAAGCGGTCAGAAGATCAAATGGTTAGCGGCGGGCGCTCGGTTAAGCTAAGAGACTTAGGCGGGCTTGCCTTGTGTGCCCGGGCGGCGGTCATGATCTCATAGCCAAAATGCCTGATCCAGTTGAAAAAAAGCCTGTTAAAGCCTTTGACAGAGTACGGCCTTGACCCTAGAATTGCGCGCTTATGTTTGAGCACCCACTGCCATTAACGATTAAACCGGTCAAACTTGCCCGCCAGGAAGGCAAGCTCAGCGGGTTTATGCCGTTGCAGCAGCTGACCACTCTGGCAGCCGATTGTGTTTCAGAAGAAGGGCGGGTCGAAGCCGATCTGCAACTCAGAATGGAGCAGTCCCGGCCGGAAATACACGGTACGGCCAATGCAGAAGTGAAGTTGGTGTGCCAGCGTTGCCTGGAACCGGTGGCAGTGAAAGTGGATGTGAGTATTGCTCTTGGTTTTGTCCAGGACGAAGCCCAGATCGCCCAACTGCCGGAAAGCCTTGAGCCGTTCATGCTCGAGGAAGAGGAAGTTCCTCTGGCGGAGCTGCTCGAGCAGGAACTGATTTTGGCGCTGCCCATCGTTGCTTACCATGATACCTGTGAACCGTATCCGTACGCAGGCAAGGAAGAAGCCGAGGCTGCGGTGGCAGATGAAAAGCCCAACCCTTTTGCTGTGCTGGAACAGCTAAAGGACAGTTTGAAAAAATCCGATAAGTAATAGTTGTAACGTTAGTCAGGAGCATACAATGGCAGTTCAACAGAACCGTAAAACCCGATCCAAGCGTGGCATGCGCCGTTCTCATGACAGCCTGCCCGGCCAAACTCTGTCTGAAGACGTAACCACCGGTGAAACTCACCGTCGTCACCACGTAACACCAGACGGTTTTTATCGTGGTCGTCAGGTTATCGCCAGTAAAGACGACGAGTAAGTAAGCCAAGCCGTCTGCATGGTTACCCTTGCGGTTGACGCAATGGGCGGGGACTTCGGTCCCGATGTGACAGTACCCGCAGTTCTGCGTGCTCTTTCTGAGCAGCAGGATTTGCGGGTTTTGTTGTTTGGCAATAAAAATACGATTCAATCCCTGTTGGGGCCTCGCAATGTCGATCGTTTGGTGGTACGCCACACGGAGCAGGATATCGGCATGTCAGAATCCCCTGCCATCGCCTTGCGCACCAAAAAACAATCCTCCATGGCGCTCATGTTGCAAGCTGTCCGTGATGGTGATGCCGACGGTTGTGTCAGTGCCGGCAATACCGGAGCACTGATGGTGTTAAGCCGCCATATTCTGAAAACCACCGAATCCATTGATCGGCCCGCCATTATTTCCGCATTGCCGCGGGAAGACGGTAAGCACACCTTTGTGTTGGACCTGGGCGCCAATGTGGGGTGTGATTCGGAGCAGTTGTATCAGTTCGCGGTGATGGGACAGGCCGTTGCTCAGGTGCTTGACGACACCCGGCAGCCATCCGTTGCCTTGCTCAATATCGGCAGCGAAGAGATAAAAGGCAATGATCAGGTGAGGGCAGCCAACGATCTGCTGCGGGAGGACACCGGGTTGAATTATATCGGCTACGTGGAAGGATCGGATTTGTTCCGGGCCAAAGCCGATGTGGTGGTCTGCGACGGTTTCGTTGGAAATGTGGCGTTGAAAACCATTGAGGGGCTGGCACGGTATGTGATGTCGGAAGTGCGCAGGGAATTCAGGCAAAACTGGTGGAGCCGGTTGCTTGGGCTGTTGGTGTTACCGTTGTGGAAAAAAGTGGAAGAGCGCATCAATCCCAGTGGTTATAATGGCGCAGCGTTTGTGGGGTTAAGGGGCGTAGTGGTAAAAAGCCACGGCAATGCGGACGCCTATGAATTCAATCAGGCCATTCTGTCAGCCAGGCAGTATGTGGATAAAAATCTACCGCAGAAAATAGAGAATCTGTTGAGCTGACGTTGCTAAATTTTGTTACTTTTCCGGCAAGCAGCCTTTGCTTATGCCGGGTATGATTGGGAAAATCTGCCAGTACAGGGATCGCCAAACTGCACTTCGCCGCTGGCAGTTAAACTGGCAGTTAAAGTAAGGTACACAAGGTATTTCATGAATAAAGAACTCGCATTTGTCTTCCCCGGACAAGGATCTCAATCCGTTGGTATGATGGCGGATCTCAACCAAGCCCACCCAGAGGTTAAGCAGACGTTTGACGAGGCCTCCGAAACCTTTGGCCAGGACATGTGGTCACTGGCGCAAAATGGTCCGGAGCAGCACCTGGCCCAGACCGAAATCACCCAGCCCATTATGTTTGTTGCCGGCGTTGCCGCCTGGCGGGCCTGGTCGGCGACTACCGATATCCAGCCTGCGTTGATGGCGGGACACAGTCTGGGGGAATACAGTGCCTATGTTTCAGCGGGTGCCATCAGCCTTGAAGAGGGTGTCAGGCTGGTCAAGCGTCGCGGTGAACTGATGCGCGATGCCTGTCCGGGTGGGCAGGGAAAAATGGCAGCCATCCTGGGCCTGGATGACGATAAGGCCATTTCTGTGTGCGCGGATGCCGAACAGGGCCAAGTGGTTCAGGCAGTAAACTTTAATTCCCCCGGGCAGGTGGTGATTGCAGGTCATGCGGAGGCGGTGGATCGGGCCATTGCTCTGGCAAAAGAGGCGGGCGCCAAAAAAGCCATGCCCCTGGCGGTGAGTGTGCCGTGTCATTCGGATCTGATGAGGCCTGCGGCTGAATCGCTGGCCGAGCAATTGCGGGCCACCAACATCCAAGCACCGTCCATTCCGGTGGTGAACAATATTGATGCAGAGATTGAGCTGGACCCTGCCAAGATCCGTGACAAGTTGATCGCCCAGCTGTACAGTCCGGTGCTTTGGGTTGCATCGGTCAACACCATGGCTGCAGCCGGGATTACCTCCCTGGTGGAATGCGGCCCGGGTAAGGTTTTGTGTGGTATGAGTAAGCGTATCGTGCGTGGTATGAACGTATCCACATTACAGGATCAAGCCGGCTTTGACGCCACTTTGGCGGCACTGACGGAATAAAAAACGACAACAATGAGAAAAGGAGCGCGAAATGTCCCTAGAAGGTAAAGTGGCCCTGGTTACAGGCGCCAGCCGTGGTATAGGCAGGGCTATCGCCGAAGCGTTGATCAAACAGGGTGCAGTGGTATTGGGTACCGCCACCACTGAATCCGGTGCCGAGCACATTTCTGAATACATTAACGCCGCCGGTGGTAACGGGCGGGGTTTTTGCCTCAATGTGACGGATCCCGCCAGCATCGATGTGGTCATGAATCAAATTCAGAAAGAGTTCGGTGCGCCGCAGATACTGGTTAACAATGCCGGTATAACCCGGGACAACCTGATGTTGCGCATGAAGGAAGAAGAATGGGATCAGGTTATCGATACGAATCTTACTTCCGTGTTCAGAATGAGTAAGGCTTGCCTGCGGGGTATGACCAAGGCCCGCTGGGGCCGTATTGTGAACATCAGTTCCGTGGTGGGTTTGATGGGGAACATGGGGCAGGCGAACTACAGCGCTGCCAAATCCGGCCTTGAGGGCTTTACCCGTTCCCTGGCGCGGGAGATCGGTTCCCGTGGTATTACGGTCAATGCGGTGGCGCCCGGATTCATCGATACTGATATGACCAAAGAGCTGCCGGAAGCGAATAAAGAGGCGATGCTGAGCCAGATTCCTGCTGGCCGACTGGGGCAGCCCGAAGAGATCGCCGCAGTGGTTTCTTTCCTTGCCAGTGAAGAATCTAGTTACATTACAGGGGCAACAATTCCTGTTAATGGCGGTATGTATATGTGATATAGTTGCCGCACTGGTTTGATGGTGTCTGCCTGGGCTCTGACCGAAGTGGGGGAGGGTTCTACAGGCACAATGATTATATATAAACGATAAAACCCTAATTTCTGTAGGGATCATTCACAGGAGATAAGAGTCAAATGAGTAGCAATATCGAAGAGCGCGTCAAGAAAATCGTGGCCGAACAGCTTGGCGTTAAACTGGAAGAGGTCACTAATGACGCTTCTTTCGTCGAAGATCTGGGGGCTGACTCTCTTGACACCGTCGAGTTGGTAATGGCTCTGGAAGAAGAATTTGAAACTGAAATTCCTGACGAAGAAGCAGAAAAAATCACCAAAGTTCAGGAAGCGATTGATTACGTGCAGGCAAACCTGTAAGCACGCCGTCAGAGCAGTAAAGCCGCTGATTTTTCAGCGGCTTTTTTTTGTGTGGGGTGTGGGAGTTGCGGCACTGCTGAGTGTTTTTTGAACTAAACTTTTTACGTCTGGTTACGAAATCTTTTGAAAGACATTTCAGGTATATAACAATAATGTAACAGGGGTAAACTAGCGTCCCCGGTAGAAATACTTAGAACTGAGAATAGTATTTGGAGGAAATATTGTGAGCCGCAGAGTGGTGATCACTGGAATGGGGGCTGTTACCCCCCTGGGTAACAGCGTAGAAGACACATGGAAAGGTCTGCTGGAAGGAAAGAGCGGAATTGCCCCCATCGAGAACTACGATGTCTCCAGCTATTCAACCCGGTTTGCCGGCCAGATCCGCAATCTGGACGTGACCGAGTACCTGTCGTCAAAAGAAGCCCGCAAGATTGACCCGTTTATTCAGTACGGACTGGTTGCCAGTATACAGGCGATACGGGATTCCGGACTGGAAGTGACGGATGCCAACCGTAAGCGAATCGGTGTCGCTGTGGGGTCGGGAATCGGTGGTATCGGCACCATCGAGCGCAACAAGGAGTTACTGGATAAGGGCGGTATTCGCAAAGTCAGCCCGTTTTTGGTGCCCGGTTCCATCATCAATATGATATCCGGAAATTTGTCCATTATGTTTGGCCTGCAAGGGCCGAATTGGGCCATTACCACTGCCTGCACCACGGCCACTCACTGTATTGGTTACGCCTCACGCATGATCAAGTACGGTGATGTGGATGTGATGATTGCCGGTGGCGGTGAGTGCGGTTCGTCGCCGCTGGGTATGGCGGGCTTTGTCGCAGCAAGAGCCCTTTCCACTCGTAACGATAACCCACAGGGTGCGAGCCGCCCCTGGGATCGTGATCGTGATGGCTTTGTGTTGTCCGATGGTGCCGGCGTATTGGTACTGGAAGAATATGAGCACGCCAAAAAGCGGGGTGCAAAGATCCATGGCGAGCTGATCGGTTTTGGTGCCAGCAGCGATGCTCATCACATCACGGCGCCGCCGGAGAATGGCCGCGGCGCAGCGGATGCCATGTTGAATGCGCTGGAAGATGCAGCCATCGCCAGAGATTCTGTGGGTTATATCAATGCCCACGGTACCTCCACCCAAGCGGGTGATATTGCGGAAACCAATGCCATCAAGACAATTTTTGGTGCTCATGCCCACAAGCTTTCGGTCAGTTCCACCAAGTCCATGGTGGGGCACTTGCTGGGGGCAGCCGGTGGTGTGGAGGCGGTGTTTACATTACTTGCATTGCAGAATCAGGTAGCGCCACCCACCATCAATCTGGATAACCCGGATGAGGGCTGTGATCTGGATTACGTGCCGCACACCGCCAAGCAGCGCGAAATCAACGTGGCGTTATCCAATTCCTTCGGCTTTGGCGGCACCAACGGCACCCTGATCTTCAAGCGTGCCTGACAACGGCGTTGATGTTTCAACCTGGTTCAACGGACAGCCTGGCGACCGGCTGTCCGTTTTCGATCGTGGCCTGGCCTATGGCGACGGTGTCTTCGAAACCATTCGTATAACACCACAGGGCCCGGTGTTGCTTGATTTTCACCTGCAACGAATGCGCAAAGGTTTGGATCGGCTTGGAATCGATTGTCACTGGGACAGCCTGGAAGCAGAAATCCGGGCTTATCCCGGACTGCGGCAGCCCGCCGTGGTCAAAGTGGTGTGCACCCGTGGCGTGGGCGGCAGAGGCTATGCAACCAGCCAGGTACAGGGCCCCACCCGCGTTATCTCCACCCACCCGTTACCGCAGTATCCGCAGCATTATGCGGCCCGGGGAGTCAGTATTTTTTCCTGTCGTCAACGTCTGTCCATTAACCCGACCCTGGCCGGGATCAAGCATCTCAATCGCCTGGAGCAGGTTCTGGCCAGGCAGGAATGGGACAGTGACGATTACCAGGAAGGGTTGATGTTGGATAGCCTGGGCAGAGTAGTGGAAGGGGTATTCAGTAACCTGTTTCTGGTGCGGGGTGGCCGTGTTATTACACCCAATCTGGAGCAGGCCGGAGTAGAGGGTGTGATGCGACGTTGGTTGTTGGATCAGTTTGCCAGCCAAGGGGTTTCCACTCATGTCGGTCAGATCACGTTGCAAGATATCCAACTTGCCGATGAGTGGTTTTTTTGCAACAGTGTTTATGGTGTATGGCCGGTGCGCCAATGGGAAAATCGAACCTGGGCAGTGGGTGATATGGCTGGCCGGGCTCAGCAGTGGGTAATGGATCATTGGCAATTCTGAAAAAACGCGTGTTGTTGTTGCTGGTGCTGGGTGCTGTTTCTGCAGGCGTTGCGTTGTTTGCTGTTTCCTGGCTGAATCATTGGGCGCAATCACCTCTGTTGCTGCAGCAGGACAGGGTGCTCAATGTTCCCCAGGGGTCATCGCTTTACAAGCTTTCCATCGAGCTGGAGCAGTCGGGCCTGATTGAGCACGGACGTTACCTGCGTTGGTATATCAAGCTCAATGATCTGGGCCATCTGATTCAGGCAGGCGAATACCATGTGCCGCTGGGCACGACACCGGCACAGTTGATCGAAAAGATCCAGAATGGTGCCGTCATCAAGTATTCGGTCACCTTAATTAACGGCCATACTTTTCAGCAATTTCTACGGGCTCTTGCGGCCGATCCGGTGCTGGTGCAGCGCTTGCCAGGAATGAGTACCGAGCAGATACTGCAGGCATTGGGGGAGGAGCATAAACACCCGGAAGGCCTGTTTTATCCGGACACCTATCATTTTCAACGGGGTGATTCCGATCTGCAGGTGCTGCAACGAGCCCACCAGCGGATGCAGAAGCTGCTGCAGCAGGCCTGGGCGCAGCGAGAAGAAGGCCTGCCCTATGGGAATGCCTATGAGGCCCTGATCATGGCCTCCATCGTGGAGAAGGAAACAGCCGTGGGTGAGGAGCGGTCTTTGATCGCCGGGGTGTTCGTGAATCGCCTCAACAAGCGGATGCGCCTGCAGACCGATCCCACGGTCATTTATGGCTTGGGGGATCAGTACCAGGGCAATATTACCCGGGCCCATCTTAAGGCCTACACACCGTACAATACCTATCGCATAAACGGCCTGCCGCCGACCCCCATTGCCAATCCGGCTTTACCCGCCATCGAAGCTGCGTTGCACCCGGCAGCGACAAAAGCGTTATACTTCGTGGCCAAAGGTGATGGCAGCCATCATTTTTCGGAAACTTTGCAGGAGCACCAGCGTGCCGTCCGCCAGTATCAGTGGAAACGACGCGCCGACTATCGTTCCAGCCCCAAGTAGACAGCGAACCCGATTTCATGACTCAACGTGGCAAATTCATAACGGTTGAGGGTACCGAGGGCGTGGGTAAGACCACCAATCTCGAGTATATCCGCAACTGGCTTCAACATAACAAGATCGAATTCCTCAGTACCCGTGAACCCGGTGGTACGCCGCTGGCAGAGCAGTTGCGGGGGTTGTTACTGCAGCCGCGCGACGAACCGGTGGACCAGACCGCAGAATTGTTGATGGTGTTTGCGGCCCGTGCCCAGCATCTGAATCAGGTCATCCTGCCGGCGCTGGAGCAGGGAATATGGGTGCTCTGTGATCGCTTCACCGATGCCACTTATGCCTATCAGGGCGGGGGCAGGCAAATGGATAGCGGTATAATCGCGCGCCTGGAGACGCTGGTTCAGGGTGACCTGCGACCAGACGCGGTCATACTGTTGGATGTTCCCGTTGCAGTGGGGTTGGCCCGTGCCAAAGGCAGGGGCGTACTGGATCGCTTTGAGCAGGAGGATATTGCCTTCTTCGAGCGGGTGCGCGGTACCTATCGTGAGCGTGCCCAAGGTAATCCAGCTTACCATCTGGTGGATGCCGGCCAGGCTCTGCCGCAGGTGCAGGCGGAACTGGATAAGGTGCTTGTTCAGCTGAAAGGGCGGTGGCTGCCATGAGCCAGTTGGAAACGGATCACGTGCAGGCAGCGCTGCCCTGGCAGCATGAACAGTGGGATGGATTAATGGCCCGCTTGCAGGAACAGCGCCTGCCCCATGCGTTGATGCTGCGGGGGGAGCCCGGTACCGGCAAGAACCGCTTTGCGGTGGCCCTGGCGCAGTATCTGCTGTGCCATAAGCCCTCCGCCAATACTGCCTGTGGTCAGTGCAAGGGGTGCCTGCTGAATCTGGCCGGCTCGCATCCGGACATTGCGTTGCTGGAACCGGAAGACACCGGTAAAGCCATCAAGGTGGATCAGGTGCGTGGGGTGGTGGATTTTGTCGGTAAGAAAGCCCAGCTGGATGGCTTTCGGGTGGTGATCATCAGTCCCGCAGAAGCCATGAACGTTAATTCCTCCAATGCGCTGCTGAAATCCCTGGAAGAGCCGGGGGAGAAGACCGTACTGATCCTGGTTTCCAATCAGATTACCGGGGTGCTGCCCACGATTCGCAGTCGCTGTCAGGTTATGGACTTTCCCATACCGGATCGTCTGCAGGCCCTGTCCTGGCTCAATGCCCTGGTGGGTGATGCAGCGAAATCCGAAAAACTGCTTAATGTAGCCAGCGGGGCTCCGGTGCGGGCGCTGGAACTGAATCAAAGTGAATGGCTGGGCGAGCGGGCCACGGTACTACAGCAGTGGCTGGCGGTGCTCAGTGGAAAGCGGGATCCGGTGCGCACCGCCGATGCCTGGATCCAGTACCCGCTGTTGGATGTGCTGGCCTGGTTGCTGGCCTGGCAGATCGACCTGGCGAAACTGGTATCCAGTCAGAAGCAAAGCATCATGAATGAGGATTTGCGTGCGGACCTGAGCGCTGCCAGTGCTCTGATCAATGTGAGCCGGCTCTTTGCCTGCCACGATCATCTGCTGCAGGTAAAGCGCATGCTCAACAGTCAGGCCAATCCTAACCCTCAGTTATTATTAGAAGAAATTTTGTTGAAATGGTCACAGGCCCGCCTGCGTTAGCTGGCATACACTAGGTCAGATGCTAAACTCAACTACAATCATAAGTGAATTTGGTTCGATAAGACTATGGCAATTGGTGGTTCCCGAAGCGGTATCCTGTCGCTGACAATCAAAGACAAGGCAGTGCTCTATGCCGCTTACATGCCCTTTATCAAGAACGGTGGACTCTTCATTCCGACCAACAAGCAATACAAGTTGGGTGAAGAAGTCTTTTTGCTGCTGAACTTGATGGAAGAGACTGAAAAAATTCCGGTGGCCGGCAAGATTGTCTGGGTGACACCGAAAGGCGCCCAGGGCAACCGGGCCGCGGGCATCGGCGTGCAATTCAACGACCAGGACGATACCGCCCGCTCCAAGATTGAGACGTATCTGGCGGGCGCCCTGGATTCAGACCGCCCCACTCACACCATGTAATGTTCATCTGCCGGGGCCGGGACATCACCGGCCCCGGCTGCCAATGTTCCCCGCTTACCTCGAACCGGCAACGGGTTCCGTGTAAAATCCCCACTCATTGTTTTATGGTCATTTCATAACAGGAATCCTAATTATGCTGATTGATTCCCACTGTCATCTCGACAAACTGGATCTGGCAGCCCATGGGGGCGATGTGAACGGCGCGCTGCAGGCTGCTTACGCGCGCCAGGTCAGTCATGTTCTGTGCATTGGAATCAATCTGGAAAACATGGGTGATGTGATTGCCCTGGCGGAAGCCCATGATCCGGTATTTGCGTCGGTCGGGGTTCATCCCCTGTATCAGGAGAGCCGGGAACCCACCTGTGACGAACTGTTGGCCATAGCGGCGCACCCCAAGGTGGTGGCCATTGGCGAAACCGGCCTCGATTATTTCTACGGTGAAGGCGACCTGCAGTGGCAGAAGGACCGCTTTATTGTGCACATCGAAGCGGCAAGAGAGTGCCAGTTGCCCCTGATTATTCACACCCGTGGTGCCAAGGAGGATACTTTGGGGTATTTGCGAGCGTATGGCGGGGGTGCCGTCAACGGCGTTTTGCATTGCTTTACCGAAGATCTGGATATGGCCAAACAGGCGGTGGACATGGGGTTTCTGATTTCCATTTCCGGCATTGTCACCTTTCGCAATGCGTCCGCGTTGCGTGATGTGGTGAAAGCATTGCCCCTGGATCGCCTGTTGGTGGAAACCGACGCGCCCTGGCTGGCGCCGGTTCCCCATCGCGGCAAGAAAAATGAACCGCAGTTTGTGGTGGAGGTGGCGGAGAAAGTGGCTGATTTGAAAGGGATGACCGTGGCGCAGGTGGCACAGCAGACCAGTGCCAATTTTTTTGGGTTATTTCAAAAAGCCCAACCTGGAGTGGCCCGGTCGGAGGCGCAAAACGGATGACAGAGATGCCGTTAGTGATCGCTTTGGGTGGTTTACTGCTGGGCTTGGCACTGGGTTTGGCATTGGGCTTGGCCTTGGGTCATTTCCGGGCGCAGGCAGCACTGCAAAAACTACGCTCCGATGGGGAGCGTGAACGGGCGCTACAGCAACAATCCTCAGAACAGCAGGTGCAGAAGCTGGCGCAACTGGAGGCGCTGGAACGGGATCTCAAGTTAAGCCTGGAGCAGGCCCGGCAACAGTTGGGTGAGGCTCAGCGTGGCTTGGCCCAGGCCGAAGAGCAGGGCCGGCATCATCAGCAACTGCAGCATAAGCTGGCAGCTACCGAGCAAACGGTGGTAGAGCTGCAGAATGAATTGCGGCGGGAACACGGACAGGTGACGGACCTGAGAGCGCGCCTGGAAGCATCGCAGAAAGAGACCCAGGAAAAGCTGCAATTGCTGCAGGAAGCCAAGGAGCAGATGAAGCTGGAGTTTCAGAGCATTGCTCACAAACTTTTTGAAGATAAAAGTGAGAAGTTTACCCAGCAGAACAAGAGCAACATGGGTGAAATCCTCAATCCGTTGAAGGATCAATTATCGGAGTTTAAGAAAAAGGTGGAGGATGTGTATGACAAGGAGAGTCGGGACCGGGTCAGTTTGCTGCAGGAAATAGTATCCCTTAAGGAACTCAATACCCGCATGAGTGCAGACGCCCTGAATCTGACTAAAGCATTAAAGGGCGACAGCAAAGCTCAGGGAAACTGGGGTGAAATGGTGCTGGAGAAGGTGCTGGAAGCCTCCGGCCTGCAGAAAGGACGTGAGTACGAAACCCAGGGCAGCTTCAGTAACGAGGATGGCCAGCGCCTGCGACCGGATGTGGTGGTACATCTACCTGAGAACAAACACGTGGTGATCGATTCGAAAGTGTCGTTGACCGCCTGGGAACGCTTCTCCTCCGAGACGGAAGAGCAACAGGAGCTGCAGTTACGAGCGCACATCGAATCCATTCGCGCTCACATCAAGGATTTGAGCGCCAAGAATTACCAGGATCTGTACGGCATCAATACACCGGATTATGTGTTGATGTTCATCCCCATTGAGCCCGCATTTCTGAAGGCGCTGGAAACCGATGCCCGCCTGTTTGGCGATGCCTTTGACAAGAACATCATGCTGGTTTGTCCGTCCACCCTGCTGGTAACGCTGAAGACCATTCACAATATCTGGCGCTTTGAGTATCAAAATCGCAATGCTCTGGAGATTGCCCGTCAAGCCGGGGCTTTGCATGACCAGTTTGTGCTGTTTGCGGAAGCGCTGGAAGACATTGGTGACAAACTGGATAAGGCGCAACGGGCCTATGAAACCGCCCACAAGCGGCTTTCCTCCGGCAAGGGCAATCTGGTTGGTCGGATTCAACGTCTGGAAACACTGGGCGCGAAAGCGCGTAAGAGTATACCGGAAACGCTCAGATTGGACTCTGAGGAGGAGGAAGAGGTTTAGCCATCCGGCTCTTCAGATGGCGAATATCGACATCCATGTGAGTTCACTGCCGACTATTCGCGGGTCCAACTTAACGGTGTTTGCAGGGTTCAATAAAATCAATGACGAACTGATCGAAACCGATCACAAGCACGCCGATCGGGTGACGTGAACGGGGGTTATACACCGGGGCAGATATTTTGATCAGCATAAGATGGGTGCTTTCATCCAACATTTCTGATTGCACGTACACCTGACCGGCGGTAAGGCCGATTGCTTGCAGGAACTGTGCTTCATCCCCTTGCCAGAAATCGGTGGTTTTTTCAGTGGCTGCCACCAGTCCACCGTTGCGGCCGATGAGCAAACCTTCACCCTGGATGGAGATATGTTTGATCCAGTCCCGCATCTCATCTGCAGAAGGGTTGTTTATGATATCCCCCAGGCGTTGATCCTCCGGCTTCAAACTATTCCAAATCTTGTCCATCTGCTGTGGATTGGGAGGCGATGAATTGTAATTGTTGATACCGGCAATCAATTGCGGGTGACTGGCCAATTCAGTGACTTCCTTTTCCAGGCATTCTATGTGGTTGTAGGCTGCTGCGTACTGAGTTTCTGCACAAACCGCAGAGCAGATTAACATCAGAAATGCACAGAGTGTTCGCATCAAGTTCTTATTCTCCACCCTTCCATGTTTAATCAGTCTAGCAAAAACTGCCAAAAAAAAACCCGGTATCCTGGGGGGGGAACCGGGTTAAGACCAATAGGAGTTAAATATGCGGTACTCGATCCTCGGTACCTGGACCACACTAGGTGACCCAACCAATGTTCTTTCTCACGTTTGGGGGGAAGTGAGCAACATCAGTAATGGTAAGTATTGTCGAGGTTCGGAAAACGTCCAGTATGTACTTAAACTTATTCGCAATTAAAATAGGACACATCCTTTGCTTTAAGAATAAGTGGCTGGCCGCCGCCGTTCAGCCCCTGTCAGTCTTGCCGTGAGTTGATTGGTGTCACCTTGTGTGCGTTGTCTGCCTGTGGGGCTTGGGGCGCTTTTGCTGTTTCTTCAACCGGTGTCGGGGCGGGTGTTTCCTCACCGGATTGGAATACAAGCGCTGGATCCTGCTCCACACCTGAATAGATGCCGCTGCCTTTCCAGGGTATCAAGCGCTCATGTTCATACAGTTTAAAATCAATAAAGGGATATTTGATGATTTCAAAATTGGGGGATTGGTCAATTTCATAGGGCATGCACAATACTGGATGGCGCCTTAAGAGTTGCACACCCTGTTCTCCCGTTGTTTTCACCAGCGGATACACTGGGAACTGGATGAAACCAAAGCATTCCGCAACAAATGCAGCGGTCACGTTCTTGGTATGGCGGCCGGCCCAACGCTTGAAACCACTGCAACGCCAATCCGTGGGCAGCAGGCTCCAGGGAAAAAAGAACCGGAACAGATCAAACAGATAACCGCCCCCCTTGTGGGCACCAAGGCGGTTGATCGCGAATCGTATTACCTGGTCGGCATCTTTGCTGCTCAAACTTTTCGGGCGGCATAGGCGTATGTGATCCTGCTCGTACAGGTCCAGAGGGGTTACCACAATGCCTTCACCCAATCGCGCTTCGATCAGCAGTGGGGTGTCCGGTGGCCCGTTGAAAAAGTGGCTGATGATGGTTTTCAGGTCGGAATCAGCGATATCCAGAGGCCGCCCTATGTAAAGTGCTGCATGGCTCCAGGGTGATCGGGTTACGGTCTGAATGACCCGGTCGGATTTGCTGCATCCTTCCACCAGTACCACGTCGCAGGGTTGAACCTCAGCACGAACCCGGTGGAAATCACTGAGGCCATGGTCCCGGACTTCCCGTGATCGGGTCAGCCAGTCCAGAATAAAAGTAATGATCTGTTTGAACATTTGCATAGGAACTCCAATCCCGGCCTAAGCGCTGGGAATAAGGTCAACAGCTTTGCGCAGCACCGGGTAAGGCGTGTAAAAGTGCGGTGAAAAGCGAATTCCACCACCACGACAGGCGCATACCACACCTTGCTGTTTCAACCGTTCAAAGAGTAATTCTGGCGCAATTTCACGATGACGGAAAGTCAGAATGCCGGATCGCTGAGGCCGATGGATATCGGTCAACAGTTCCAGGTCAGAGCGCGCCAACAGAGCCTGTTGCAGGTACTGAATGTTATCCATAAGTGCGCTCTGTACCTGGTGCATCCCGATTTCCAGTAACAGTTCCAGGCTGGCATTCAGCGCATAGGCGCCCAGCATATTGGGGCTGCCACACTCAAAGCGCTTGGCATCGGTGGCGATTTCCCAGGTTTTGCGATTGTAATTTCCGCGGTCCTCCACCATATGCCAACCATATTGATTCAGGGAGAGCAGGTCCATGGCCCGGTCGCTGACGTAAAACAGTGCGAGGCCTTCTGGTCCAAGCATCCACTTGTGACCGTCCGCCACCACAAAATCGGCCTGGCAGGCCGTTACATCAAAGGGCAGGGCGCCGATACTCTGAATGGCATCCACACAGAACAGGATGCCCTGTTCCCGGCAGGCATTGCCCAATTGTTCAAGGTCGAGCACCAGGCCGTTGCCGTACTGTACGGAGCTCACTGACAGCAGTCGCACGGAGCTATCCAATGCGGCAATGATATTCTGCTCGGGGGTATCCGTATCCTGGCCGTTGCCAAGGGGCGCCTCTATCAGTGAGACGCCTTTGGATGCCAGGGATTCCCATACGATTCGGTTGCTTGGAAACTCCTGGTCGGTAATGACAATGGCGTCACCCGCCTGCCAATTGAGTCCGTAGGCGATGGCCGACAAACCCTCGGAGGTGTTTTTCTGCAGGGCAATATTGGCGACGGATTCGGCTCCGATCATCTGCGCCAGTTTACTGCGCAGGCTTTGCTCGGTCTTAAGCCAGGCGGGGTAATCCGCGGCTCCGCGATGAAGGTTCTCACGGGCAAACTTTGCAACGGCCGTGGCCGCCCGCTGTGGCCAGGGGGACACGGCGGCGTGATTGAGGTAGTAAACGTCAGAATCCTGTGGAAATTCCTGTTGCAGCGATAGTTCAGACACAAAAGCTCATCCTTGTTGATCGAAGGGATAGTCTATATTGTCAAAGGGTGTGACTCAAAGGTCACCCGAAATGGATTCGGCCGTTGTTTTACAACCTATTGTTCTATAAGGTCAATGTGGTCAAAAAGCTGCAATAATTGCCGTCAAGTAATAGGAAATAGAGTTTAAATTGCGCATAATTGCGCCCCAAAATCGTGGTATCGGAGTTATGTAGATGACTGATTTGCAGAAAGCCAGCCAGAAAGCCCAGGAATTTCGCAAGCGGGAAGAGGAAATTCTCGAGCGAGCACAGGAACTGTTCATCGCCCACGGCGAAGACAAGGTCACCGTGGAGATGATTGCCGATGCGGTCAATATTGGCAAAGGCACCATCTACAAGCATTTTGAAACGAAAGACGAGATTTATCTGCGGCTGATGATTCGATACGAAGAAGAGTTGGCGGAGATGTTTGATCGGCTCAATGAAGGCGACTCAAAAGACCGCGCCAAATTGGCCAAGGATTATTTTTCCTTCCGCATGAAGGATCCGGATAAGTACGCATTATTTGACCGCTTGGAACACAAATTAACCAACAAAACCTCCTGTCCTGACCTGGTTTCCAAGCTGCATGAGATCCGGGCCAGCAACCTGGATAAGCTGGCGGGGGTAATCAAGGCCAAGATTGACGATGGCACGTTGGAGGATGTTCCACCGTATTTTCACATCTTTGCCGCCTGGGCGTTGGTACATGGGGCCGTCGCCCTCTATCACTCCAAGTTTTATCAGGAGTTCATTGAAGACAAAGATGCCTTTTTCAATTTCCTCGGTGACGTGGGGATTCGAATGGGGAATCGGCGCAGCAAATAGTTGTTTTTCACATGGTACCGGTCAGGATACTTCCGCATCCGCTGCGTGGTGATGAGTCTGCGCAGCGCTTGATTCACCCCGCCTTTCCTTGATTCAACCAACCTTTCCCAATCAGATCAATTAACTATACTGAGATCACCATCTGGTTTCAGGAGCCGACGTGTTGTTCAAATACTTACTAGCTGTGTTGTTGCTTGGCGTATCGGCGTGCAGTTCCAATTCGTATATTGCCAATACCTCCACTGATGCACTGGACAGTCTGTCCCCGGTTGGCAGCCGCCAGGTGAGCCGAGAGCAACAACTGGTCCTGGCCAGCCACTACCATATTGAGGTGGGTTACGCGGCTGACGGCCTAAGAAGTGAGGACATTACGGACTTGAACCGCTTGGCTCGGGATGCCCTGGCGCGGCATCTGCGCCGTTACTTCGCCCATGTGGAGGTTGCGACGACGCCGCAGACTCTGCAGCAGGCTTTACGTACCGCGGCCAGTCATTCCGCTCAACTGCTGCTGTTCCCCAGAATTGAAAACTGGCCGAATATCGAGCCTATCCGGTTGCGCGAGTGTCAGGACGAGGAAGGTAACGTCATGACCAGCCTGGGGCAGTGTGAAGAGAAAGACGAGGCCCAGTCGGATGAGCTGGTAGTGGTGGTGGGGATTTACGATGTCCTCTCCGGAAAACATCTGGATTCTGTTCATGCCCGCTCCCGACGCGGGGTGGCAGCCTATCTCTATGAAGACAGTGAGCAGGAACTGGAGGTCTTGAACCAGTTGATGGTGCAGCGCCTTGCGCCTAACGCTAGGCGCTACTGAGCGTTATGCATCTGTCACTGATTGATGGTAACATTTGTTTTGTCCAACAGTAGCACAAGGCAGAACAACAAGGCGTCGGCAACATAACACTGTAATCTTGTTCAACCACGTTTGGGTACCAGGGATGTACGCTTCGATCATTGCGCACTATGTATATGTGACATTGGCCGCCATTGCCGGTCAGGGGGACCTCACCGGTGAAGCAGCTGTTTGACCGGCTATCGGTTGCCAATAAACTGGTTTTGATTAACCTCGTGGTGGTGGTGGCGGCGCTGGCTTCCGCGTTCCTCTTTTTTCTTTTCTCTGAGCGGGCTGAGCATCGTGAGCATTTTGTGGATGATCTGCGAACTCACAGCAGCATCATGGTGCAAAGCCTGATACCGGCTCTGGAATCCGGCGATGAAGCGTTGGCGCAACGGATACTGGACGCCAACAGCCATGAAGATAGTGTTATCGAAGCCATTTTGTTTGATCAGCAGCGCCGGGTTGTGGCCTATTACAACCGCAATCGCCGGCCCCTGGCAGAGACGGATTACGCCTATCTGTACGGCGGCCGGTTACAGTGGCCCGGCGATAACAGCAGTTCGGTGGTGTTTTCGCGGGAAGGGGTTTTCCTGTTCCAGCAGATTGAATACGGTGATGGACTGCTGGGGGGGTTGTTTTTACACTCATCCCTGGCGGGTATCAATGCCACCAAAAACTATACGTATTGGGTCTTTCTGGTGGTGTTTCTGGTGGCACTGCTGGTGTCGCTGTTGATTATCCGGCGCATGATCTCGGTGGTGGCCGAGCCCATCCATAATCTCTTGAATGCTGTAAACGAAGTCAGAAACGATGGTAATTATGCCGTGCGCGTTGAGGGGCATATGCAGGATGAGCTGGGGGAGCTGGCAGAAGCGTTCAACAACATGTTGCAGGCAATAGGGGAGCGCGATGCGGAGTTGAGCAAGCAGCATCTCAAGCTTGAAGCGGAAGTGCAGGAGCGAACGCAGGAGCTTCGCATTACCAATGAAAACCTGGAAAAGACCGTAAAAGCCCTGCAACAGGCCAATCGGGCCATTCGGATCTCTGAAGAGAATAAACGCATTGCCGAAGCCAGCGCCCGCGCCAAGGCACATTTTCTTGCCAATATGAGTCACGAGCTGAGAACACCCATGAACGGTGTTCTGGGCATGCTTTCCCTGCTGCACGATACGACATTAAGCGAAGAGCAGCGCGAATATCTGGATGTGGCCTACGAGTCCGGTCATGTTCTGCTGGAACTCATCAATAACGTGCTGGATTTGTCTAAGATTGAGCAAGGCAAGCTGGTATTGGAGAGCATCCCCTTCGATTTGCGGCAATCCATAGAGGAGGTGCTTTCCATTCTGGCTGAACCCGCCCAGAGTAAAGGCCTGGAATTGGCTTTGGACTGGACGCCCTTCACACCCACCCGGGTCATCGGTGATCCGGTACGATTTAAACAACTGTTACTGAACCTTATCGGCAATGCGGTGAAATTCACCCCCAGTGGCCATGTGATGGTGACGTTTCGCTTGGTGGGAGACTTCGGTTCCCGTAAGCGCTACCGGTTTGAAATCTGTGACACTGGTGTGGGCATCAAAGATGAGGTGTGTAGCCTGATTTTTGAAAAATTCTCGCAGGCGGATGCTTCCACCACCCGTGAATACGGAGGCACTGGGTTAGGGCTCGCGTTGTGCAAGCAATTAACCCGCCTGATGGAGGGAAAGATCGGCGTGCACAGTCAGTATGGTCAGGGCAGCACATTCTGGTTTGAGGTACACTTCGAAGAGCAGGACAATGTGGCGGGAGCAGAACGAGTACTGGCGGCAGAGTCGGCGGCATTGCTGTTGCTGGAGCCTGATCGTGCGGCGCAGTCCAGCTTTGCATCGTATCTGGGGGCAATGGGAGCCCGTACGGATGCGGTGATGGATATGGAGAGCTTTGTGGGGCGCTTGGAATCCAGGGAAAAAGATTACCACGGCGTCATTATGAGTATGAATGCTGGTGTCGACGTGATTCGCTCCATGCTCGCCGCCAGTATTGTTACCCAGCGCTTCAACAATGTGCAGATCATGATAAGCGGTACTACCTACCAAAGACAGGCACTGACAGCAGAAGAACGGTTGCAGCACAGCTTTATTTGCAAACCACTGCGCTATGACCGCTTGCTTGCCGTATTAGAGGATGCCATCGGGGATAAAAAAGCCCAATTGCAGGTCCAACCTACAGACAGCAACATTGTTTCACTCTCAAACAGGAAACTGTTGGTGGTGGAGGATAACCTGGTGAATCAA
>MDSW01059943.1_pt1 | contig 88974 bp, 141 predicted proteins | sample 811171 | NCBI WGS metagenome assembly MDSW01 (sample SAMN05326641, study PRJNA326480) | marine metagenome | isolation source: seawater | place: Atlantic Ocean: North West | collected 2012
CAGAGGGCATCTGCTTGACACCCACGTGTGCCTAGATGTACATCTGAAATAAAGATGCTTTTGTATTTAGGTTTATCCGAAATCTCCACTTACGTATGCCCTTTACTAGACATTCCCCAAATGATCATTTTTGTGAATCTCCTTTCGCAACTCTATAGTTGTCCTCTACAGAATCGGGTGTAGACACCTCAATGATGACACCTTCTTTTACACAAATAAGCTGGTGTGGTTCGCATGGTTCATTTACTACAGTGTGGCCTTTTCTTAAATTTTGCGCTTCACCTTCTGCAGTTTGTGTATTAATCTTTTTGAGAATAAACTCACCTTCAAGTACATACCACGATTCATGCTTCTCTTTATGAAAGTGCATAGAAAACTTTGCGCCTTCATTAAATTTAAGAAGCTTACCACAGTATTGATCGTTTGTAGCAAAGATTACCTCTTCGCCCCAACCTTTTTTCACTCTTCCTTCGTGTCTAGCCATGTTTTAATTTTCTCCAATAATTGTGTAGACGATTCAGATGGATACGTATCCATAATCTTTAATTGAGCGAGATCTCGACCTACTACGTCTTCAGGCTCATAGTCTCCTCCTTTAGTTATATATCTCGGCTTTATTCTTTTGATAAGCTCATACGGCGTATCTTCTTCGAAGATATGAACTTCATCTACGATTCTTAATGCTTCTAATACCTTTTTTCGATCTTCTTGTTTATTAAAAGGCTCTCTTTTGATTCTTCTCATACTCTCGTCTGAGTTTAAACCAATTATTAGCCTATCTCCTTGACATATTCGCTTAGAATTTTCTAAATAATCTATATGTCCCGCATGGATGATATCAAAGCATCCATTCGTAAACACTTTTATCACATAACACTCCTTAATCTTTTTTCTTTATAAATAGTACCATAGAATTCAACATTTGTACAGGAAAAAATTATGGCTGTCCCTGCTACTAGACAAAATCTCATTGACTACTGTTTACGTAAACTTGGTGCTCCAGTATTGGAGATTAACGTTGACGGTGATCAACTTAGCGATAGGATAGATGATGCCTTACAAGTTTACAGAGAATTTCATTCAGATGCCACGGTAAAAGGATATTTAAAACATCTTGTCACTGCAACTGATATCTCAAATAAGTATATATCAACCTCGAGTGATATAATATATGTCTCTAAACTTTTTCAAGTAGCATCATCATTTAATTCATCACGAAATTTCTTCGACATTAAGTATCAAATGATGCTGAATGATATTGCTGATTTGCAAAATTTTGCAGGTGATCTAGCTTATTATGATCAGATGCAACAGTATTTATCTCTTTTAGACACCAAGCTAAATGGTCACCCAATTGTCAATTTTTCTCGTAAGCAAAATCGTTTGTATATTTACGGCGATATGCAAGACGGAGACATAAAAGAAGGTGATTATATTGTCGCTGAAACGTATTCAACACTTGATCCAAACACACATACTTCAATATATGATGATATGTGGCTTAAAGAATATTCAACCGCGTTGATAAAACAACAGTGGGGAATGAATCTTATTAAGTTTGAAGGAATGCAACTTCCCGGTGGTGTAACATTAAACGGAAGACAACTCTTTGATGACGCGACTCAAGAGCTTGAAAGACTTATGGAAAGAATAAGATTAGAACAAGAATTACCACCAGACTTTTTTGTAGGATGATTAAATGGCAAAAAACCTCTACTTTAGTGATAAGGTTACATCAGAGCAACAGCTATATGAAGATATAATAATTGAATCTTTAAAAATGTATGGGCAAGATGTATATTACTTGCCTAGAGTGATAGTTAATGAAGACCTTGTGTTAGGTCATGATATATCTTCAAAGTATGACTTTGGTTACAAGATAGAAATGTATATAGAAAACACCGAAGGATTTGAAGGTGAAGGAGACCTGTTCACAAAATTTGGAGTAGAAATTAGAGATGAAGCTACATTTATCGTTTCACGCAGGAGATGGTCATCTACAGTAAACAATTATAGCCAAACGATTGATACATCTGATCCAAGAATAGGCGATCTTATATACTTACCTTTGTCTAACTCGCTGTTTGAAATACAGCAGGTGGAACATGAACAACCTTTTTATCAGTTAAGCAATCTTCCAACTTACAAATTAAGAGCAACTCTCTTTGAATATTCTGGTGAAGATATGGATACCGGCATTGCCGCAATCGATGCGCTGGAAAAAGAAGACGGCTATACACAACTACTTACATTTACTTACGTGGCTGGAACATTTACTTTAGGAGAGCAAGTAAAACAAACACTAGCAGATGGTACTGTAATAACGGGTGAGATCGTTAATCTCACGACTAATCAAATGTCAGTTGCTCATATAGGAGCTACGGACGGAAAGCTACACTTGTTCTTTGCTTCATCCACAAATTCATTACACCTCTTTGGTGTATCGTCCGAAGCTGAAGCCGAATGTACACAAGCGTTAGAGGTTAACGATATTTCTAAGAATGAACAAAACACTGCTTTTGACGTAAACTTTATTGATTTTACAGAGAATAATCCATTTGGAGATCCGGAATGAGCGAGATATTTGATTTCGGCTTTACTGCTGTAGACGAAACAGAATTAGAAGCAGTACAAAAGATTTCTCAAAAAAATGATGAGGCAGTAACTGCTGCCATGTCAACGCAAGAGAAGCTTGATGGGCTATACAATGCTATTATTCCTCTACTCAATAATCTTAAAAAGAATCCTGAAAAAGAATATATTCTTTGGCCTAATAGATTAGAAAAAGTAGAAGAGTTTGAAACGAAACTAACAGAGATATACAAAGGCTAAATTATGTTTGGAATTTATTTTTATCACCAAAGAATTAGAAAAGCTGTGGCGAGTTTTGGAAAAATATTTAATGACATTTATGTGATTAGAAAAAACTCATCTGGTGGAGGAATGAGTACTCTTAAAGTTCCTCTTTCCTATGGTCCTAAAGCCAAATATTTAGACCGATTAAGAGAAGCGCCTAATCTTGCTACTGATACTAAAGTTGCAATGAAACTTCCGCGTATGTCATTTGAAATAACCGGTATTAGTTATGACGCTCAAAGACAGTTGCCTAAAGTTAACAACTTCAATCAGGCCGGAAATAGTGTTAATGATAGAACAAAGGTTTATTCGGCTGTGCCTTATCAAGTAAATTTCGCATTGAGCATATATTCAAAAACGCAAGATGATGGATTGCAAGTTGTAGAACAAATCATACCTTTCTTCAATCCTCAATACAATTTAACTATAAAGCCTTTAGATGGTTTTGATAATATTAAAGAAGATGTGCCAGTAGTATTAAACGGAGTTTCTTTAGAAGACAACTATGAAGGGGATCTCGCTCAAAGAGCATATATAAATTACAATCTAGATTTTACGATGCACATCTTTTTCTATGGTGCGCTGAATACTGGTAAGATTGTAAGAGAAACAAATATGAAATATTTCAATATGCAAGCTGGATTACAAGACTCAGACTTGCCGTTACAAAGGACAACTACTACTCTTACACCTTCAAATGTATCTGCTGATAGTGACTTTGGATTTAATGAAGTTACTGTATTATCTGGAGATAGCGATGCGAGCGCAACCTAATGGCATATTCAGAGAAAGTAGTAGATCACTATGAAAATCCCAGGAATGTGGGTAGTCTTGATCCCGCTGATAATAACGTTGGCACTGGTCTTGTGGGAGCGCCTGAATGCGGCGATGTAATGAAACTTCAGATCAAGGTTGATGATGAAGGAATTATTACTGATGCTAAGTTTAAGACTTTTGGTTGTGGTAGCGCTATTGCTGCTAGCAGTCTTGCTACTGAGTGGGTTAATGGGAAATCGGTTGACGACGCTCTTAAACTGGATAACACACAGATTGTTGAAGAGCTATCATTACCTCCAGTCAAGATACACTGTTCTGTTCTTGCAGAAGACGCAATAAAGAGTGCTATAAATGACTACAAATCAAAAAGAGAAATGGGTTAACGAAACGATATACGATAAAAAATATTCAGACGGTAGTAGAGTCTGGATAATAGTATTGAAAACAAAAAGGTGAATTTGGATATGAATGATTCTGATAACATACAAGTAGATTATGAGTATACTCGTGGCAATCTTCACGAATTAATAGAAAAGGGAAAAGAAAGTTTAGATTTAGCAATGAGAATTGCTGAAGAAACTGAACACCCTAGAGCAATAGAAGTATTGGCAGGAATGTTGAAAAATGTATCAGACGTCAATGATAAGTTGATGGAACTGAATAAAAAGAAAATTGATGCTGAAGAAGGTACTGGAAAGAAAGTGACAAACAACAATCTGTTTGTTGGCTCGTCCGTTGAACTACAAAGATTGTTAAAAGAGAATGGAAAGAAGAAGATAAAGCAAGTGCCTGAACCGGAGATACTGGATGCCACGGAAGACAACTGAAACATATTTAGGTAACGTAAATGTTAAGAAAGATGGCGTCACACAGGACTGGACTGAAGAGGAGGTTGTTGAGTACCAAAAGTGTTATGAAGATCCTGCCTATTTTTGTAAAACATATGTAAAAATCGTTTCCCTTGATGAAGGATTAGTTCCCTTTGAGCTTTATCCTTATCAGGAGAAAATGTTTAACCACTTTAACGATAACAGGTTTAACATTGTCTTGGCATGCCGTCAATCAGGTAAGTCTATATCTGCGTGTGCTTATCTTTTATGGTACGTTCTTTTTAACCCGGAAAAGACGGTTGCAGTACTCGCTAATAAGGGAGCTGTCGCTCGCGAGATGCTTGCAAGAGTTACACTTATGTTGGAAAATATACCTTTTTTCTTGCAGCCAGGGACTAAAGCGCTTAACAAAGGTTCATTGGAGTTCTCTAATAATTCACGCATCATTGCCAGTGCTACTTCCGGCTCTTCTATCCGTGGCTTATCTGTTAGCTTACTCTATCTAGACGAATTTGCATTTGTAGAAAAAGCATCTGAATTCTATACATCAACATATCCAGTTATTTCTGCTGGTATAGAAACAAAAGTTATAATAACTTCAACAGCAAATGGATTGGGTAATGTTTTTCACAAACTTTGGGAAGGTGCAAATCAAAAAACTAATGAGTTCCAACCTTTTCGAGTTGATTGGCACGATGTTCCTGGTCGAGACGAAAAGTGGAAAGCTCTTACCATTGCAAACACTAGTCAATTACAGTTTGATCAAGAGTTTGGTAATACTTTCTTTGGGACTGGAGATACTCTTATAAATGCAGAAACACTTTTAAAATTGAGAGCTTCAAATCCTAAGCATTTTCTTGAAGGAGGAGATGTTATGATTTATGAAGAGTGCAATAAAAATCATGATTATGTCATGACTGTAGATGTGAGCAAGGGAAGAGGTCAGGATTATTCTACATTTAATTTGATCGATATTAGCGTTCGCCCGTTTAAGCAGGTTGCTGTATATCGCAACAATACTATCTCTCCTTTACTCTTCCCCAATATTATCTATAAGTATGCGAAATCTTATAACGATGCTTATGTTGTAATAGAATCAAATGATCAAGGATCACTCGTGTGTAATGGATTATATTATGAGCTTGAATATGAAAACATGCATGTAAGAAGTGCACTGAAAGCAGATCAACTTGGCGTTGAAATGAATAAAAAGGTTAAGAGAATCGGTTGCTCTGCGTTTAAAGATATTTTAGAAAATAATAAGTTAGAGATACATGATGAACAGACCATTATTGAGATATCCACGTTTGTGTCAAGAGGAGTTTCCTTTGAGGCTTCTACAGGAAATCATGACGACTTGGTGATGAATCTAGTTATGTTTGGATATTTTATAACAGGTCAATATTTTTCTGATATGACAGACATTAATATTAAAGATTTAATGTTTAAACACAAGATGCAACAGATTGAAGATGACATAGTTCCATTTGGATTTGTTGATAATGGTTCGGAAACACTCGTTGAATTACCAACTGAGGATAGACCATGGGCTTTAGAGACAGTTGAGCGAGATTTCTGAAGAACGAGTTATTTATAAATAGAATTGAGTGAAAATAAACAACGTATTATGGTATCCTTATAATTAACTCGAGAGGAAGAAGATATGGCATTTTCAGAGTCCCCTGCAATTACCGTTCGAGAAATTGATTTATCAGGCGTAGTGCCTAGTGTAAGCTCCTCGACGGGTGCAATTGTAGGTAATTTCAGCTGGGGTCCAGTTTTGAAGCCGCAAAAAATCGACAATGAGGCAACTCTTGTTGATAAGTTCGGCGCTCCAGACACAATCAATACATTTGATTTCCATAGTGCCGCATACTTTCTTAAATATACGAACGCTCTGCAGGTAGTTCGTGTAATAGACAGTAATGGGGCGAATGCATATAATGGCGGAACAAACCCCGCACCGATCATCAGAGACAGAGATCATTGGGATCTCAGTGATGATGCTCAAGATTCCGATGGAAGAAACTTCATCGCCAAATGGCCAGGAGCATTAGGGAATAGCTTGGAAATTCAAGTTTGTCCTTTTAGCGCCGGCGATTCTGCATTTACAAATTGGTCACTTAATGACAATTTTGATGCAGCACCAGGAACTTCAGACTATGCTACCGCAAGGAATGCAACGAATGATGAAGTTCATGTGGCAGTTGTTGATAAGGGTGGATCGTTTACTGGAACAAAAGGTCAAGTTCTAGAAACATTCCCATTCCTTTCTGTTGCATCGGATGCTAAAACAGCAGACGGAACATCTAATTACATTAAAGATGTACTAAATAACAGATCAGAATATGTATGGCATGCCGGATTTGATTCAGACTACAGCGCGACTGCTGGATCAAGAGCTGCAGCTGGTACGGTTGTCGATTCTGGTGATAACTTTGCGTTGACAACTGGTACGATTAACGCGATTGACAGATATGCTCTTGCTAATGGAGGCAACTCCACAATGGCAACTTCTGGTAGTTTATCAAAATTCTTAGAAGGATATGACAAGTTCAAGGATAAGGATAACATCCAAGTCGATCTAGTCATTGCTCCTAGGGTTACTAGCAGAACAGCATCTACTACTATCGTAAATAATCTTGTATCGATGGCGCAAATTACTAGAAAAGACTGTGTAGTAATTACATCACCTCCTGTATCGGATGTGGTGACTACCACTACACCAGTTGCTAATTCTGTATTGGCTGCTAATACATACACCTCTTCAAGTTACTTGGTTGTTGATAATAACCACTTGAAGATTTATGACAAGTACAATGACCAGTACATCTTCATTCCGGCCGCATCATCTACGGCAGGAATTATGGCTAACACCGACTTTGTTGCGGCACCGTGGTTTTCACCTGCCGGACCAAGAAGAGGACAATATTTAGGTATTACTTCACTTGCGTATACGCCAACTAAGTCAGAAAGAGACACACTTTACAAAGCAGGTATCAACCCAGTTGCTAACTTGCCCGGTCAAGGAGTTCTCTTATTTGGTGACAAGACGAAACTTGCAAGACCTTCTGCCTTTGACAGAATCAATGTAAGAAGACTCTTTTTAGTCGTTGAAAGAGCTATAGCATTAGCTGCAAGGAACGTAATGTTCGAATTTAACGATGAATTCACAAGGGCAGAGTTTGTTGGAGTTGTTGAACCTTTCTTGAGAGAGATCAAGGGTAGACGAGGAATCACTGACTTTAGAGTAGTCTGTGATGAAACCAATAATACACCGGCGGTAATTGATCGTAATGAGTTCATTGCGAATATTTTAATCAAACCTGCGAGATCCATCAACTACGTAACACTCAACTTTGTTGCTGTGAGAACTGGAGTTGATTTTGAGGAAATCGCTGGAATCGGATTCTAAGGAGGAGAAAAATGGCAGTTCTAGGAGTTGACGATTTCAAATCTAAGATCCGAGGCGGGGGTGCACGTCCTAATCTATTTAAGTGCACCATCAATTATCCCGGGTATGCAGAAGGTGATGTGGAGCTTACATCGTTTTTATGTAAAGCTGCGCAATTGCCTGCTTCTGTAATCGCACCAATCGCGGTACCTTTCAGAGGTAGAGTCTTGCAGATTGCTGGTGATAGAACATTTGAACCTTGGACAGTAACCATTATTAATGACACTGATTTCGTAATCAGAGACGCAATGGAGCGTTGGATGAATGGAATTGGTGCTCATACTCAAAATACTGGTTTGGTGTCTATGGTTGATTATTCGGCTGACATGTTAGTTGATCAGTTGGATAAGAATGGAAACTCGATTAAGCAGTATAAAATTACTGGAGCGTTTCCTACAAATGTAGCCGCAATCGATCTTTCATATGAAACTAATGACGCAATTGAAGAATTCACAGTAGAATTCCAAGTACAGTATTGGACATCAAATACTACTTCATAAAGTAGTATAAATTCTAATAGGGAGGGGGAAATTACTCCTCCTCCCTTTATAGGATGAAAGAATGGCAGAAGCAGATAAAAGTATTAAGTTATTCGGGTTCGAAATAAAGAAAGCAACGACCGGAAAGAAGTTGCAGTCTATCGTACCGCCTCAGGATGAAGATGGCGCTGGATACGTAACAGCGGCAGGAACTCACTTTGGTCAATATTTAAATTTAGACGGTGATGACACAAAAGATAATCATGCACTAATCATGAAATATCGCGGTGTCGCAGCACATCCTGAAGTCGATGCGGCTATTGAAGACCTAACAAATGAATCAATTGTTCTTTCAGAAAAAGAACAACCAGTAAGCCTCGCGCTTGACAATGTAGATGCTTCTGAAAGCATTAAAAAGAAATTAAGAGAAGAATTCAAAGGTGTAGTTTCTATGCTCCACTTTAACGAGCACGGACACGATATCTTCAGAAATTGGTACATTGATGGTAGATTATACCACCATCTAGTGGTTGATGAAACTAATCTAAAAGCTGGTATTCAAGACATCAGACCAATTGACTCTGCAAAAATCAGAAAAGTCAAACAAGTAAAAAAGAAAAAGGATCCTAAAACACAAGCGGATCTTATTGAAAAGATTGACGAATTTTACATATATCAAGAAAAGCCCGGAACACAGGCACAAGGATTAAAGCTACATTCTGACGCGATAAGCTATGTCACATCAGGATTATTAGACGAAAGTAAAAAGAGAGTAGTCTCTCATTTGCATAAGGCATTAAAGCCTATAAATCAATTGCGAATGATGGAAGACTCCCTCGTAATATATCGTCTTGCCCGCGCGCCAGAGCGCAGAATATTTTATATTGACGTCGGTAACTTGCCAAGAGGTAAGGCTGAACAATATCTAAAAGATATTATGACAAAGTATCGTAACAAATTAGTTTACGATGCTGATACTGGAAATCTTAAAGATGACAGAAAACATATGTCAATGCTTGAAGATTTTTGGTTACCCAGAAGAGAAGGTGGTAGAGGTACAGAAATTTCTACTCTGCCCGGTGGTGAAAATCTAGGACAGATTGAAGATATAATTTATTTTCAAAAGAGATTATATAGATCACTAAATGTCCCACTTAATAGATTGGAACAAGAATCTCCTTCATTCGCTATCGGAAGGTCTACGGAGATTAATAGGGATGAACTCAAGTTTCAGAAGTTTATTGATAGGTTAAGACAGAGGTTTGCACATCTCTTTCTTGGCGTTTTGAAAAAACAATGTATAATGAAAGGTTTGATCACTGAAGATGATTGGAACAAATGGAAAAATGATATTTCTGTAGATTTCTTAAGAGATAATCATTTTGCAGAGTTAAAGAATACCGAAATTATGAGAGAAAGATTACAGACTCTCGACACTGTCCGCGATTATGTGGGCGAATACTTTTCAAAAGAATGGGTGATGAAAAATGTATTACAATTTACTGATGAAGATATTAAAACAATGGGAGTCGGATCTGATAGCGGAGACGACGAACAAGATGGCAAGGAAGACGATTCCGAGGAATAAAGATCTCCTAGGTATAAGAACTCCATTTAATAAGTTAATACATATGTATGATAATGTTTTGTCTGAAGCTACACGAATTAACAAACAACAACACGTTAATGAAGTTAGAACAAGTCTAGGTAATCTTACTAAAAAAATACAAAATTGGGAAAAACAGTACTATGGATACGAACGATAAATGTAAATGCGGAAAAGAGGGATGTGACGGTGTAAACTGCCAGTGTGGAACTGAATGTGATTGCCATAATGAAGAGTTTAACATTCCAAGCGAAGCAGATGAGCTAAAAGATATTGGTGTAGCACCGGTATAAAACTTGTAAATTATAAATAATAGCAACAAAGGAAAAAGTGATATGAGTATAGAAGATTTGATTCAAAATGTAAGTGGCAAAAATTTTGCTCAAGCACAAGGTATTTTTGATGGTCTAATGCAGGATAAAATGAATGCTGCTTTAGAGCAAGAAAAGATCAAGCTTGCTGGTCAAACATATAATGGTGATCCAGAAGAAGATGAAGATCTAGAAGATGATGATATAGAGGCTGAAGAGGAAGAACTCGAAGATGAAGAGGAAGCAGACGAAGAGGACGCTTTTGAAGAAGATGATGATCTAGAGGATGAAGACGATGAAGCCGAAGATGAAGAAGTTTAAAGAATTACGGGAAAAGAAATTAAAAGGAAAACCCGGCGGTGAGACTGTTTATAAGAAAAAGATAAACGGAATCAGTTTAGTAGTAACAAAAGAGGACGGAATGTTTTGTACATACGTTGATGGAGATAAGTTAGACGAATATCCAACTCTTAATACTGCTAGAAAAGCTGGGCAAGAATTTATTAAGGCAGCACAAGGTAAGTAAATGAAACTTATTAGCGAATATACACAGAACGATATTGCCTTCCAATTAGTGGAAGGAGCAAATGGCAAAAAGAACTATGTCATTGAAGGCGTATTCGCACAGGCCGAAAAGAAAAATCGTAACGGAAGAATGTATCCTGCTACTACTATGAAAAAAGCAGTTGAAAAGTACGTTACAGAACAGGTTAAAGGTAATAGGGCCGTGGGAGAATTGAATCACCCAGATGGACCTACCGTTAACCTTGATAAGGTTTCACACAAAATTACTGAGATGAAATTCGAAGGTAATGATGTTGTGGGAAAGGCATCTATACTACCAACTCCAATGGGTAAAATCGTTGAAGGTTTGCTCGACGGGGGTGTTCAATTAGGTGTCTCAACTCGTGGTATGGGTAGCCTCGCGAAGCAAGGCGATACGATGATAGTTCAAGACGACTACATCTTAAACACAGTCGACATCGTCCAAGATCCCTCCGCTCCAAATGCTTTTGTCAATGGTGTTATGGAAGGTGTGGAATGGATATGGGATAACGGTGTACTTGCTCCGAAGGTCATTGAAGGAATAGAGACTGAAATTAAAAAAGCATCGAAGCATAACCTACATGAGGTTCAGGTTCGTGAGTTTAAAAATTTCCTCTCGTTACTCAAACAATCTTTATAGGGAGAATCGTATGTCTGACGATCAAATAATGGATCAAGAAGAAGTCGTATCCCAAGCTGACGAGAACGAAGAACTCGACCTTGAGGAAAAAGCAACTTTTGATCCTGCAAATGCCCCAGCGCAAGCTGTGGCACAAAACGCGAAAGCTGACGATGCTGCTCCAAAGTCAGGTAAACAGCCTGATGACACTGGCGCAAAAGCCGATCCAATGCCTAAGACTAAAGCTGGCATGGTGAATGCTATGTATCAAAAAGTCAACTCCATGAAGAAAGATGTGATTAGTGCCAACTATGGTAAAATCATGTCAGACATGGACAAAATGATGAAGGGCGAAGCTTACGGAAAAACTTCTGGTAAGTCTCACTCAACATCCATGAAAGATGATGTTAACTACGATTTCAACGATGATCTTAATGCTCTAGTTGAAAGCGAAGCAACTCTTTCTGATGACTTTAAAGATAAAGCCGGTATCATTTTTGAAGCCGCTATTCGTTCAAAACTTTCAGACGAAATTCATCGTTTGGAAGAAAACTACCAGTCTGAACTTTCAGAAGCTATTGAAACTCAAAAGAGTGAGATGGTCGAGAAAGTCGACAGCTACCTAAACTATGTCGTTGAGCAGTGGATGGAAGACAACAAAGTCGCTGTCCAAACTGGTCTTAGAACTGAAATTGCTGAGAACTTCATGAACAATCTTAAAGATCTGTTCACTGAGTCTTACATCGAAGTACCTGAGACAAAAGTAGACCTAGTTGACGATCTTGCTGATCAGGTTAGTGAGTTGGAAGAAAAACTCAACAAGCAAACTGAACAAGCAATCGCAACCTCTGAGGAGCTAGAAACTTACAAGCGTGACTCGATTATTCGTGAAGCGTCCAAAGATTTAGCAGAAACTCAGATTGAAAAGCTTAAAAAGCTCGTAGATGATATTGATTTCGAAGACACTGAAACTTTTGCACAGAAAGTTGCTACTGTCAAAGAATCATACTTTAAATCCGACAAGCCTGAATCAGAAGTCGCAGTCGTCGAAGCAGCATCAGATGAATCTGGTGATATGCCTGAAGTACACGGCGATGCAATGAGCTCATACTTGTCAGCAATTAGAAAATCTGCTAAATAGAGGAGGCCCTTATGCAGACTTATGACAAACTCGTCGAAAAATGGGCACCAGTTCTTAATGAAGAATCTGCTGGTCCTATCAAAGACGCTCATAGAAAAGCAGTAACTGCTGCTATCTTGGAAAACCAAGAAAGAGCTTTCGCTGAAGAGCGTGAGCAAACTGCCGGATTCATTCACGAGAATGCGGCTGCACCTTCAAACAGCACCGCTTCTTTCGGAAAGTGGGACCCAGTCCTTATCTCTCTCGTAAGAAGAGCTATGCCAAACTTGATGGCATATGATGTTTGTGGTGTTCAACCAATGACTGGTCCTACTGGTCTTATCTTTGCTATGAAAGCAAGATACGGTAAAGGCGCAACTGGAAGCCGTGAAGCTCTCTTTAACGAAGCTGAAACTAAGTTCTCTGGAGATTCCAGTGGAACTCACGATTCGGATAACGCTTCCGGTCTTAACGTTACTAACGCTAACAGCCCTAATACAATCGATTCCGATCGTTTGACCAACATTATGGCTGGCGGAATGCCAACAGATGACGCTGAAGCTCTTGGAGCATCAGGCGGATCATCTTTCCGTGAAATGGGATTCACCATTGAGAAGCAAACTGTGACTGCAAAGTCAAGAGCTCTCAAAGCTGAGTATTCCATGGAACTCGCTCAGGATCTTAAAGCTATCCACGGTTTGGATGCTGAAACTGAACTTGCTAATATTCTTTCTACTGAGATTCTCGCTGAGATCAACAGAGAAGTTATTAGAACTATCAACTCACAGGCTAAGACTGGTGCAACCCAGGCTAACATCAACGTTGATGGTATTTTCGATCTAACTAACGACGCCGATGGCCGTTGGTCAGTTGAAAAGTTCAAGGGTCTTATTGTCCAGTTGGACAGAGAGTCTAACGTAATTGCTAAAGAAACACGAAGAGGAAAAGGTAACTTCATTATCTGTTCTTCTGACGTTGCTTCTGCATTGCACGCTTCCGGAATGCTTGACTACACACCTGCGATGTCAACTAACTTGAATGTTGACGACACAGGCAGCACATTCGCTGGAACCCTTAACGGAAGAATGAAGGTCTATATCGATCCTTATGCGAACGTTGACTACGTAACTGTAGGATATAAAGGTGCTAACGCCTATGACGCTGGTATCTTCTATTGTCCTTACGTTCCATTGACAATGGTTCGTGCGGTTGGTGAGAATACTTTCCAGCCTAAGATCGGATTTAAGACTCGCTACGGAATGGCTTCAAACCCATTTGTAGGTACGTCACCTTCCGACGGATTGGCATCAGTGAAGACCAATCAATACTACAGAATTTTCCGTGTAGACAATATCCTTACTTAATAAGTAAGATATCGTTTAAACTTCTAGAGGACCCTTCGGGGTCCTCTTTTTTTATGGAGAACAATGGCAAAAGAAACTATTATTAAAGAAACGCCCGATCCTCCTAAGCCAGTGAAGGCCGGAATGACGGTGAATGAAAAAATCCAAGTGACACGGTTTTATGCTAGGTTCGGTATTGCATTAGGTGCATTGGCCATCTTTTCATACATTGTACACATGATGTTAGTTGCTCCTGAAGAATTAGCAGCTTCATCTAAAGACCTGTTGAACATTCTAATTGGTGCCTTCATACCAATTCTTGCTGGTATCAGTAAATTTTACTTTGAATCCGGATCTGACATCCACGAAATGCCTTCAGATAATGGCGGCAATGGCGGCGGAGATGATGCTCCTAAAAAGGATGAAGAATAAGTTGTATAAATAGCTCTAAAGGAGTGTTTATATGGCGACAATTAGTACAGGTATTCTTGAATCCGCGTTAGAGACAAACAAAAGTTTTCTCCAACCAACTGGATTCAAGATCAATATCAATAGAAAATACTTTCCAAATTTAGAGTTTTTCGCACAGTCAATTTTACACCCTGCTGTAAGTGTAACTGCGGTTGAAGTTCCTGTTCCACGTATTTCAGGAATTCCTATGCCTGGAGACACTATTAATTATGGTGAGGTTTCTGCAATGATTATACTTGATGAGCAATTGTCAGGTTATACAGAGCTTTTAAGTTGGCTTGAAAGTTTTGTGCAGACAAAATATGTAGCACCAACAGACGGTGGATCAGCCACAAAGGGTCCATCTTCAGCTGATCTTACGATCAGCATATTGAGCAGTCACAATAACGTTATTAAGCAAATAGTATACAAAGATGCGATTCCTACAAATCTCGGTGACATCCAATTTGAAGCGGCTTCTGGAGATGTAAACTACGTCATATATCCAGTCTCATTCAGATTCGCATATTTTGAGATAAAGTAGTTTACTTTTAAATAGTACTGTGGTATAATAGGGATATGGATAGATTTAAACAGTTTCAAAAAGATTGGGATGAATTTAGAAAGCTTCCAGAAGCTAAATCTGGAAAAGGCCTGACTATATTCGATATCGATGAAACAATGTTTAAGACTAAAGCGTTAGTACTTGTAGTCAAAGACGGAAAGACTGTAAAAAAACTCAATAATCAAGAATTCAATAAGTATAAGCTTAAGGCTGGTGAAAAGTTTGATTTCGGTCAATTTACGAACGCAAAGATATTTAATCAAACATCTACGCCTATTGCTAGGATGATAAATAAAGTCAAAGCAATATTGAAGAATGCTACTAAAGCAGGATCTAAAGTGATCATCGTAACTGCTAGGCCGGACTTTGATGATAGAGAATTATTCTTAGATACTTTCAGGAATCAAGGTATAGATATTGATAAGATATATGTTGAAAGGGCAGGAAATCTAGGAAGCGGACCTGCTGCAGAGAACAAAAAGGTTATTTTCAGAAAATATCTTGATAAGGGTATATTCAAAAGAATAAGATTATTTGATGATGCAAAGAGTAATTTAAAAGCTTTTCTTTCTTTACAAAATGATTATCCAGATGTTAGCTTCATGGCTTTTCACGCCAAGTCATCTGGAAGTGTTTCGCGAATGAGGTAACGTGTGCAAATCTTTAAAGATACGGTAGATAATTTTTATAAGTGGGTTAAGGGTAGTGAATTAGTAGAGCTTGAAACAATTGATCCAGACGAAGATCCGGTAAGACCAGAACTTAGTGTAGAGTGGAGAACTGAGTACGGTCGTAAAATCTACGGATTAAAACACCAAGACAATATTGAAGGAATAATTTGTGTAGCATATACAAACGGCGTTCCTCATAGTGTCAGAGAATTAGATTTTATGAGTGAAAACGCTCATCTTAAGAATGAGTGTAATACTGCAGTAGCCTATACAGTATGGTCACGTAAGAGAGGCGCTGGAAAAGAAATCATTGAGAAGTTCAAAGATTTCGTAAAATTGAAAAAAGAAATAACACATCTCGTGACGTTATCTCCATTAACACCTATGGCTACGCACTTTCATATTCGAAATGGTGCTAAGCAAATATCCTTGAATCCCACCACACAAAATTTTAAGTATGAGTTAAATGAAAAGAGTTCTGGCAGTAGGGTGTAGTTTTTTCGATAAACGATGTAAAAGCTACGTTGGCACGCAAGTTGATTTCTGGCCTAAAATATTAGCAGAAGAGTTTAATTGTGATATAACAATCTTAGGACAATCTGGTTGTGGAAATAGATCGATTCATGATAGAATAATAGATCATGGCGATGGGTTTGATTTTATCATTGCGCAGTGGACACAATTCTGGAGAGAAGACTGGGTAAATTGTAATGCTAATTGGGGTGTAGATGACACTAATAATGTTTATGCCACAAATTCAACATATGAAAATGTGTATGGTCAGCTTTTATGGGAAACGAATTACTTCAATCCACCGGCAGTTATAGATAGAAACATAAGATGGATAAACACTATAAGAAAAGCTTATCCTAATAGCTTCCATCTTTTTGGACCGCGCCCTATAGATTCTCATATAGTACAGCACTTCAGTATACCTAAAAAATTTATTCTTAAAAGTGTAAATCAAAGATCTAGAATCGAGTACTGCGTTAATAATATATTACGTGAAAAAGGCGAAGAATATTTTATAGCTCCCAACGATGGTCACCCAGGCCAACTAGGACAAGATTATATCGCCGATCTATTATATGGAGAAATGAGTAAATGCTTGACTTAAAATCGATACACGAAATGTGGAAAGAAGATTGCAGAATTGACACGAGCGATCTGTTTGAATCTTCTAGACAAATCCCTGCTTTGCATGCTAAATATTTAGAGCTACTTTCAACCAGTAAGCTACAATTGAAGCGACACGAGTTCACACAGAAATCACTTCTCAAAAAGAAGTGGTTATACTATAATGGAAAGATGACTCAGGAAGAAGTCGAGAATGAAGGTTGGGAGCCAGATCCCTTTAACGGATTGAAAATTTTAAAAGGCGAGATGGACTATTATTATGACGCTGATCCAGAAATACAGCAATCTGAGGAAAGGATTGAGTATTTTAAAACTCTTATAGATACATTAACAGAAATTGTTGAGAACGTTAAATGGCGACATCAGACAATAAGCAACATGATAAAGTGGAGACAGTTCGAAAGTGGCGGATAAACTTACCATCAGTAAGATTAATGAGTCAGCGTTACGGGTACGATGTGATTCAGGAATTGCACAAGAGCTATCCGATTTTTTTTCGTTCTATGTACCTGGTTACAAGTTCATGCCAGCTTACAAATCTAGAGTATGGGATGGAAGAATTCGACTCTATAACGCTCAATCTCAAGAACTTCCAGTAGGTCTATTCACGTATGTTACCAATTTTTGTGCCAAACGAAATTATCTTGTAGATACTGAAAGAACTGCATACGGTTCACCTTGGGATGTTGAAGAGGTAGATGACGATGTACTTAAAGATCATATTGACAGTTTAAAGCTTCCTTTTGATCTTAGAGACTACCAGTATGAAGCACTCAAAAAAGCATTGGCTGTCAAGAGAGCTATCATATTATCTCCTACTGGTTCTGGCAAATCACTTATCATATACACATTAGCGAGATACGTTAAGGGAAAAGTACTTATTATTGTACCTACGACATCATTAGTCGAGCAGATGTACAAAGATTTTTGTGACTATGGATATGACCATGGTCATAAGATATATTCTGGAAAAGACAAGAACACGGACGAAAAAATTATAATCAGCACTTGGCAATCTATATACAAGTTCCATCCATCATGGTATAAAGATTTTGAAATGGTGATTGGAGATGAGTGTCATGGATTTAAGTCAAAATCCTTAACTACGCTCATGAACAAATGTGTCAACACCGCATATAGGATTGGAACTACTGGAACACTAGATGGAACGCAGACTCATAAGCTCGTTTTAGAGGGATTGTTCGGCAGAGTTTTTAAAGCTACTACAACAAAAGATTTACAAGATGAAGAAACTTTAGCTGATTTGAAGATAAATATATTAGAACTAGAATATTCTGATGACATAAGGAAAGATTTTACCAGTAAGAAGTATCAAGAAGAAATAGATTTCATAGTAGGGTTTGAAAAAAGAAATAAGTTTATAACGAATCTTGCCATAGATCAGAATGGTAATACATTAATTTTGTTTCAATATGTTGAAAAGCACGGCAAAGTCCTGTACGATATGATAAGATCAAAGGTGACTGACAAACGTAAAATATTTTTTGTTTCTGGAGAAACTGCTACCTCTGATAGAGAGGCAATACGTACAATCACTGAGAGTCAAAAAGATGCTATTGTGGTCGCTTCTATGGGAGTGTTTAGTACAGGTGTCAATATCCGTAACCTTCATAATATTGTGTTTTCTTCTCCTTCGAAATCTCAAATAAGAGTGCTACAATCTATTGGTAGAGGGCTGAGAAAAAGTGACAACGGTGAACCCACGAAACTTTACGATATAGTGGACAATATGTCATGGAAGTCTAAGAAGAATTTTGTGTATGCTCATGGAGCAGAGAGGAAAAAAATATATGATCGAGAGCGTTTCGAATACAAGCAATTTTCAATTCCGTTATGTTGAAAGGTACACTGATCTAAAAGTCGATGTTGAAAAGATATATCAGGAATATGAGAATTTTCTACTCACGCACGAGCACTCGACTGATGATTCTAGTCTTATTGACTTTAATGCTATCTGTATTAATCGCAAACCTGGAGACCCCGATTCTATAACTGGTGGAAACGTCAGAGGAAAATATTGGACATACCCGAGTGATAAGTTACAAGAAGAAGAAAGACTTCCCTATGTGGAAGAAAGCGAATATTCTGAAATTTGTCCAGAATTTCAAGGCACGTATACAGAAGAGATCATTAATTATCTCACAAGCAATTGGAACATTGGACGCGCGCGTTTTTTGATGAAACCTCCGAGATCTTGCTTGAGCTGGCATAGAGATCCGGAAAGACGTATACATATACCTATTAAAACTAATTACGGTGCACGAATGGTAATAAGCGATGAAGCGTTTCACATGGAAGCAGATGGCGCTATATATATTACTGACAACAGAATTTATCATAATTTTTTCAATGGAGGAGAGGAAAATAGAGTGCATTTAGTAGCAACCCTTTTAGAATAATGGACGATATGCCTGTGCTAAGACAATTTAAGCTTGTAAATGACGATGAAGTGGTATGCGAAGTTATAGACGCAGCTGATTCTGATGGAACACATCTTGTGGTACGTAATACTTTAAAGATCATAAACATGGAAAACATGGCGAGTGGACAAAGATTTTTTGCATTCAGACCGTGGATAACTTTTCAGGGCGATGAGCATCATATGACCATATTAAATGGAAATCAGATTGTTGCAGAATCTACTCCTTCTAAAGATTGTGTAATAGAATATAAGAAAAATTTAGACGTATTTAATGGCTCTGATCTTAATTCACTAGACGAAACCACTAAGACGCTAAAAGAATATTTTAAAAAGCAATATAATAAATTTGAAGCTGAAATGGCAGCCAGTGTTGCTCAGGAACCAGATTCAGGGGATAACGTGATTAAAGGACCTTGGGTTTACCCCGGGAATGATACGATCAACTAGTATATCCCCTCCCTCAGCAACCTCTTTTATTATACCACAGTTTTGGGCTCGTGTACACTAAAAAATGCACTTTTTTGAAAAAAAATTTTTTCCTTTACATTTACAACATAATATGGTACTATATTATTATTGATTCGGAGTGAATATGCAAAAAGCAAAAGAAAAACCACATTACGTCAATAACGCAGAATTTTCACAATCAGTAGTCAACTATGTGCAAACGGTTCGTGAAGCTAAGAACAATAAGGTGCAGCTGCCAACGGTACCTGACTATATTGCTCAATGCTTCTTGCGAATAGCCGAAGGACTATCACATAAGTCTAATTTTATACGATACACGTATAGAGAAGAGATGGTGATGGATGCAGTTGAAAACTGTTTGAGAGCAGTGGAAAACTATGATATTGACAAAGCAACTAGAACAGGAAAACCAAATGCCTTTGCTTATTTTACACAGATAAGCTGGTATGCTTTTTTGAGGCGTATAGCTAAAGAAAAGAAACAACAAGACATTAAGTTTAAATATCTAGCACAATCTGGTCTTGATGATTTTGTTGACATGGGGGATGCTGCGAACGGAGCAGCAGGAACCGTGGCAGGTCATTTTATAGACACCCTTAAAGATAGAATTGATAGAGTAAAATCAACCGACAGTAAGATTAAAGACTATGCACAAAGCCAAAAGAAAAAGAAGAAAAAAGTAAAAACCGCCGATTCTGATCTTACAAGCCACTTCGCCGACTAAGGAACACCACGTGAAAATTGCTATACTTAATGATACCCATGCCGGTATAAGAAACAGCTCTGAGCTTTTTATAGACTATCAAGAAAAATTTTATAAAGAAGTATTTTTTCCTTATCTTTTGGAAAATGATATTAAGCAGATCTTACATTTAGGAGATTATTACGACAATCGAAAGTTCATAAACTTTAAAGCGTTGAATCGTAATCGACTTCATTTTTTAGAAGAACTGCGTAAGCATGGAATTGCTATGGATATTATTCCCGGCAATCATGATACGTTTTATAAGAACACTAATGATCTAAATTCTTTGAAAGAATTGCTTGGTCATTATATGAACGAAGTCCACATAGTAATGGAACCAACAGTCATTACCTATGATGATTTGGACGTAGCTCTTGTCCCATGGATTTGTGCTGAAAATTATGAAAAAAGCATGGAATTCATAAGGTCATGTAAAGCGCCAATTTGCGGCGCTCATTTGGAATTAGCTGGATTTGAAATGGCTCGTGGATCCACGTGTCCTGAAGGTATGGATGCGAGTATCTTTAAGAAATTTGAGTTAGTCTTATCCGGCCACTTCCACGTGAAATCTGAACGAGACAATGTGATGTACTTAGGAGCTCAGTTTGAGTTTTTCTGGAGCGATGCTCATGATCCTAAGTTTTTTCACGTTTTAGATACTGTAACCAGAGAGGTTACACCTGTCAGAAATCCCTTAACACTATTTGAAAGAATTAGATATGATGATACTCAGAATGAGTATTTTGATTATGATGTATCTAAACTTGCAAATAAGTTTGTAAAGATAGTAGTTGTCAATAAAAAAGATCCTTTCACATTCGATAGATTTATTGATAGGATCCAGAATGAAGATATATATGAACTTAAAATCCAAGAAAATTTTAGTGAATTTATTGGTGAAAGCATTAATGATGAAGACATATCCCTTGAAGATACTACCACGCTTTTAGATACGTACATTGAGGCAGTTGACACTGAACTCGATAAAGACAAAATCAAAAAAGAAATGAAAGAATTAATGAGGGAAGCACAGGCACTTGAAATATCATGATCGTATTTAAAAAAGTCAAATATAAAAATTTCTTATCAACCGGTAACCAATTCACTGAAATAGACTTATCTAGAAATAAGTCCACTCTGATCGTAGGTCAGAATGGATCAGGCAAATCTACAATTTTAGATGCTATATCTTTTTCATTGTTTGGTAAACCACATAGGAACATTACAAAACCACAGCTTATCAATTCAATAAACAAAAAAGACACTGTGGTAGAAGTTGAATTTAGTGTTAACAATGTAGATTATAAGGTGGTGAGAGGAATTAAGCCAGGATTTTTTGAGATCTGGAAAGGCGGCTTAATGATTAATCAGTCCTCGCATGCGCGCGAATATCAAAAAATTCTAGAACAGAATATTCTAAAGCTTACTCATAAATCGTTTCACCAAGTGGTTGTGTTAGGTAGTAGTAGCTTCATTCCCTTTATGCAATTATCTGCACATCACAGAAGAGATGTCATTGAAGATATATTGGACATTGGCGTCTTCTCTAAGATGAGCCAGTTGATGAAAGAAAGAGTGTCTCATTTTAGAGAAAAGCTTAAAGAAAATGATTTCAATCTTGAAGTTGCTAAGAACAAGATTGATAGCCATAAGAAATATATTAGAGATCTTAAAGCGCTAAATGAAACTACTAAGAATAAAAAGCTAGAATCAATCGTCAACATTAGAAATGAGATTGAAAAGCTACAGGCAGAAAACGATAATCTAATATCAGACATTGATAGACTTAGGCCTGATGCTGAAACTAATTCTAAAAAGCTTCATGATAAACGTCAAGATCTCTTGCAATTTTCTCATAAGTTTGATGAGCAAAAAAGAAGGCTTCTAAAAGATAGCAAGTTTTATGAAGGTAATGACACATGTCCTACGTGCACTCAAGAAATAGGTGAAGATTTTAAGGTTGATAAACTTAAAGAAATAAAGCACAAGGCTGAGGAAGTTTCGAATGCTATTGTTGGAGTTCAAAAAGAATATGGCAAAGTTGAGGAAGCTATCACTGAAGTTACTAAAACACTTCAAGATCTTATGGAAAAGCAAAATTTCGTTAATGTTAATAGCAAGACGATATCTTCACAAGAAAAAAGAATTAAAGATATTGAAGAAGAGATTTCAAATTCGAACTCCACGGATCTAAAGAAGGCTAATGATGAGCTATCTGATCTGGAATCTGCTCATGCAACCTTTACTGAAAATAAGTTTAAGCTTTGGGAAGAAAGAGACTATCAGCAGATCATTATTGAAATGTTGAAAGACACTGGTATAAAGACGAAGATTATCAAGCAATATTTACCAGTTATAAATAAATTCACCAATCAGTATTTACAGGTTCTTGATTTTTATGTTCACTTCAATTTAGACGAAAGTTTTGTAGAAACTATAAGATCAAGACACAGGGACGCTTTCACATACGATTCATTCTCTGAAGGCGAAAAGCAAAGAATTGATCTTGCACTCCTCTTTACGTGGAGGATGATTGCTAAGATGAAAAATTCTATCTCAACAAATCTTCTTATTCTTGATGAAACTTTTGATTCGAGTCTAGATCATGATGGTATAGATAACTTATTGAAAATTTTAGATAGCTTAGAAGACAACACAAATACCTTTGTCATATCTCATAAGGGTGAGGTTCTTGATGGAAGGTTTGGAGCTAAGATTGAGTTCTATAAGAATAAAAATTTTAGCGCGATAAAATAATGGTGTACAAACGGCACATGCTGTGGTATAATATAAATGTAAGTGAAAAATCAACCTAGAGGATTGTTATGCAATTAAATGATAATACTATGAATGTTCTCAAGAACTTCGCTACGATCAATCCAAACATCGTAGTCAATTCTGGGAATACAGTGAAAACCATCACAGAGGCCAAAAATGTTTTGGGCCAAGCAAAGCTTGATCAAGATTTTCCTAAAACAGTTGGCATCTATGATTTGAATGAATTCTTAACCGCGTGTAATTTAGTGGATAGTCCTACTCTTGAATTTGATGAGGGTAATGACTACTGTGTTATTAGAGACACGTCTGGCAGATCAAAGGTAAAATACTTTTTTTCTGATATAGATATTTTGACCACACCGGCTAAAGATATCACTATGCCTCCGGGTGAAGTGACATTTAAACTAGATAATGATACTCTTAACAGGTTGAGAAAAGCATCTGCTGCTTTTGGCCATAATGAGTTATCGATTTCTGGAACTGAAAACGGTGTATTGAGTCTTTCTATTATTGATAGTAAGAACTCAACATCAAACGCATTCTCCATAGACGTCAGTGGTGAATATGATAAGAGTGGATTCAACTATGTTCTTAACATTGCGAATCTTAAAATTGTACCGGGAGATTATGACGTTTCAATTTCTTCGAAGTTGATCTCTCATTTCAAAAACTGTGATTCCAATATTGAGTATTGGATCGCTTTGGAAAAATCTTCAACAACTGGAGTTTAATATGGCTGAAGAACCTAAAAAAGAAGAGCAGAAGGTGGAAAAGACGGAAGAGGCGACACCGGATCCTCACGCTCAAATTTATGAAGTCGCCAACCGAGCAGCTCGCAGCATGATTGCTGTGATCGATACGGTTACTCAACGTGGTGGATTTAAAGGCGAAGAGTTGTCTACTATTGGTCAGCTCAGAGATCAATCCATTACTGTTATTCAATTGGCTGAAAATTATCAACAGGAACAAGCTCAGCAATAAGCTGTTCCCCCTACATTATGAAAGTGAGTGAATATGCCAGAAGAATACCTCTGGGTAGAAAAGTATCGTCCTCAACAAATTGATGATGTTATACTAACACCAGCCCTCAAAAAAGTTTTTAAGAACCTAGTAGATACCGGTGAATTGCAAAATATGCTTTTCACCGGAACTGCTGGTCTTGGAAAAACTACTGTTGCTAAAGCCTTATGTAAAGAACTTGGTCTTGATTATATCTTGATCAACGGTTCTGAGGAAGGCAATATCGACACTCTCAGAACTAAAATCAAACAGTTCGCATCCACAGTTTCATTACAAGGAAGCTATAAAGTAGTTATCCTTGATGAAGCTGACTATCTTAATCCACAATCATTTCAACCAGCTCTTCGTGGTTTCATTGAAGAGTTCTCTGCAAATTGTAGATTTATCTTAACATGTAATTTCAAGAATAGAATCATTGAACCATTGCATTCACGATGTGGTGTATACGAGTTCAATTGTTCTAGAAAAGAAATGGCTTCTCTGTGTGGTGATTTTCTTAATCGTTGTAAGACACTTCTCCAAACAGAACAGATTGAATTTGATGAGAAAAGCATAGCTGAACTTATCATTAAGTTTGCACCTGATTGGCGTAGAGTTATCAATGAATTGCAAAGATATTCTATAAGCGGTAAGATTGATAATGGGATTATGTCGTCGCTTTCTGAATCAAAGTATGACGACCTATTTAATTTTCTAAAAGCTAAAGACTTTAAGAAAATGCGAGGTTGGGTTGTCAATAATATTGACACCGACGCTTCTGCTATTTTTAGAGGTGTCTATGATAGAATGGTAGAAAGAGTCAAACCTCAAAGCATTCCACAACTTGTTCTTATTCTTGCTGATTATCAGTATAAGAATGCTTTTGCTGCAGATCATGAACTCAACGTTGTTGCGTGTATGACTGAAATAATGGCAAACGTAGAGCTTGAATGAAAAGTTTATTAAAGATATGGCAGTATGCATTAGGGTCTTACTCTGATGAAAAGACACAACCTTATGATAAGCAGATGCTAATTATAAGAACATCTTGGGTACTATTACATATCATAACGTGTTTTATGATTATTATTGGCAATGGCAGATTATTGGAGTGGTGGTAATGAATCCCTTTGAATTTTTAAACGATATTAATTATGGCAAGAAATATATCATGGTTGATGATCTTGTCGAAAAAGATTACAATGCATTCATGGTTAATCGAGGCCTGAGTTATTTTAATGACACAGCTCTTATGGCTAATGAAATGAATGTGAATCACCATCTCGATAGTCGTTTACAATTTGACTTTCTTATAAATATTATAAGAAAACGTAAAAGGTTTAGCAAATGGCTAAAGCCTCAGATTGAAAATGACGTTGAAGTGGTGAAAGAATACTATGGTTACAGCAATGAAAAAGCTCGCCAAGTCCTTCCGCTACTTTCGTCTGAACAGATAAATGTATTAAGAAAAAAGGTATCTAAAGGTGGAAGAACAACAAAATGAATTCGTAGAATGGGATCCGAGCAAGATGCTCGAGATAACCTTAAGTGAGCCAGATGATTTCCTCAAAGTTAGAGAAACATTGACGCGAATAGGCGTAGCCTCACGCAGAGAAAAAAAATTATATCAGTCATGTCATATATTGCACAAACAAGGAAGATACTTTATAGTGCATTTTAAAGAACTGTTCTTATTGGATGGGAAAAAGGCTAATTTAGAAGAATCTGATGTAGCTAGAAGAAATACGATTGCGACGTTGATGTCGGATTGGGGTCTTCTTTCAATCATCAACAAAGATGTTTCGGAGAATAAAGCACCTATGAGACAGATAAAAATCATTCCTTTCAAAGAAAAGAATGAATGGGAGCTTTGTCCGAAATATAATATCGGAAATAAAGTTTAAAAAACATTTTCGGTATATATAGTAGTGGATGCCGCGAAAGCGGGTCCTACATTTCAACCTTGCTTAACAATAGGAGGTAATCATGGTAAGCAATACTTTTATGTTCCCCCGGAACGCATTTCTTGGTTTCGACCACATCTTTGACGAACTTGAGCGAGTCGCTAACGGCGCCAAAGATTCATATCCCCCACACAATGTAGTTAAAACTAGTGATACGACGTATCAAGTTGAACTAGCAATTGCTGGCTTCAGCGAGCAGCATATTGATATCGAAGTGAAAGATCATGTCCTATTCATTAAAGGAAACAGAGAAGCACGTAGAGATCAAAATGAATACGTCCACAAGGGTATTAGCGGTCGTAAATTTGAAAAATCGTTCAGGTTGTCCGAATACACAGAAGTATCTGGAGCAGATCTGAAGGACGGAATTCTGACTGTCGATCTTGAAGTCGTTCTTCCAGAAGAGAAGCGTCCTCGTAAAATTAAAATTAATTCTAACGAGGAAAAAAATGACAACAATAGCAATAAAAAGCCTGAGCTTCTCAACGAAGATAATTGAAAGCTCCCTAAATTTCTTAAAAACCTTCTTAGCTAGAACTATGGTTGGGTTCATGTATGCCCGCCAGATTCAAGCCAATAGGCAGATAGCTAAGGATTTGATCCATGAGTACAGAGCAGCTGGTTACACAGAAGAAACTTTGTTTCACGAACTTTGTGTAAAAACAAGTCAAGATGAGATGTATAAGAAATGGAAAAAATAAAGAAATGGTGGAAGAGATTCAACATGTCTCCGATTGAAAAATATTTGTCAGAATCTAAAGATCATTATGATCTTGAAGTAAGACAAAGAGAACTAGCCCGAAAAGGGATCTACTAAAAAAAAGAGGGCCCTTGCCCTCTTTTTTCCTTTACATTCTTCAAAAACTGTGGTAGAATTATACTATAATACATAATGGAGCTACATGGCAGTGCAATCATTCTACACATCTGTTTCTCGATATGGTAACAGTCTCCTCTATAGAGGATTCAGTTATGACGGTAAGCGGATCCATAAGAAAGTACATTTCAAACCTACACTCTTTATTCCTGTAGACGGCAGACCTGCTGTTGGTCGAACCGATTGGTATTCGCTCGACGGCAAAAAGGTTGAGCCTATGAAGTTTGACAACATGAGGGAATCTAAAGAATTTATTGAAAAGTACAAAGACGTATCCAATTTTACGGTCTATGGTAATACTAACTACATTCACCAGTATATCACAGAAACTTTTCCAAAGGATATCACGTTTGATCCTAAGTTGATTAACGTATGTAATATTGATATTGAGGTTGCATCTGATGACGGATTCCCCTTTCCAGAAGATGCAAATCATCCTATCATTTCGATTGCTCTAAAATTTTCAGTCAAGAACATTTATCATGTTTGGGGTTTAGGTAGTTATGACCCTGGATCTAGTCCTGTGCATTATCACAAATGTGATAACGAACTAGAAATGCTTGATAGGTTTATTGCCTTCTGGTCTGATAATTATCCTGATGTAATTACGGGTTGGAACACTCGTCTTTTTGATATTCCCTATCTTATTAACAGACTTACAAAGATTGATTCGGCTGAGTCTGTTAAAAAACTATCTCCATGGGGAATGATCAATTATAGACAGCTCGCCATCAAGGGCAAAAAGATGGATACCTTTGACATCATAGGTATGCAACAACTTGACTATTATGACCTGTTCCAAAAGTTTGGATATTCTTACGGGCCTCAAGAATCATACAAGCTTGATCATATAGCCAATGTTGTCCTTGGTGAGCGTAAGCTGTCGTACGAAGAACACGGCAATCTTCATACGCTTTATAAGAATGATCATCAAAGGTTTATTGAGTACAATATCAAAGACGTTGAATTGGTCAACCGCATTGATGAAAAGATGGGTCTTATCAATTTGGCCTTGACTATTGCGTATAAGGGTGGTGTCAATTATCAAGACACTTTTGGTACTACTGCAATATGGGATTCGATCATATATCGAGCTCTACACCAAAAACATATAGCAATACCTCAAAATGAAGATAAAGCAAAAGGATCATATCCAGGAGGTTATGTTAAAGATCCTATGGTGGGTAAACATAGCTGGGTGGTCAGTTTTGATCTCAACTCACTTTATCCTAATCTATTGGTTCAGTACAACATGTCTCCCGAAACTCTTAGGAAACGAATAACGGATGTCAAAGTTTTTGACACCGTCTTTGATGGTGGTACTATAGTGTCGCCATGTTCAGTTGCTGCCAATGGATCTACATTTACAAATGAGTTTCAGGGTATAGTTCCAAAGATCATTGTTGAGTATTACAATGAACGTAAAGAAGTTAAGAAGATGATGCTTCTTGCTAAACAGTCTTATGAAAAGAACAAGACTGCGGAGCTTGAAAAAGAAATCAATCAACTTGAAAACAAGCAGATGGCCATTAAGATTTTGCTTAACTCTCTTTATGGTGCACTTGGAAATCAATACTTCAGATACTTTGATATGCAAATTGCCGAGGCGGTAACATTGTCTGGCCAACTTGCTATACGATGGGCTGAAAAAGAATTGAACAAAACAATGAATGAGGTAATGGGTACAGATGCCACCGACTATGTTATTGCTATTGATACTGATAGTCTATACGTTAACTTTGGGCCACTAGTTGAAAAGTTCAACCCAAAGAATCCTGTTACGTTTCTTGATAAGATATGTCAAGAACACTTTGAACCAAGATTTGCTAGTGCCTATGATCTTCTTGCTAAGAACATGAATGCTTATGAAAATCGTATGGTCATGGCTCGTGAAGCAATTGCTGATAAAGGAATATGGACAGCCAAGAAAAGATACATCTTAAATGTCCATAACAATGAAGGTGTTCAATACGCAGAACCAAAGCTTAAGATAATGGGTATTGAAGCAATCAAGTCTAGCACACCTGAAATTGTCCGCGGTAAATTCAAAGAAGCATTTAAGATATTGATTGATGGAGATGAAAGCACAACCCAAAAATTTATTGCTGACTTTAAAGCAGAGTTTGATCAGCTTCCTCCTGAAGCGGTGTCATTTCCGCGAAGTGTAAGTAATGTGTCAGAATATCTTGATAAGAAAACTATCTTTAAGAAAGGTACGCCAATCCATGTTCGTGGATCTATACTATACAATAATGCGATTAAAGATCTTGGCCTAGAAAAAAAGTATGCTAAGATTCTTAATGGCGAAAAGATTAAGTTCTGTTATCTTAGAATGCCTAATCCTATTCACCAAAATGTCATATCCTATCCGGATTATCTTCCTACAGAAATGAAGATACATAAGTACATAGACTATGATAAACAATTTCAAAAAACATTTCTTGATCCGCTTAACCTAATACTTGAATCGATTGGTTGGTCGGCAGAGGAACAAAGCAGTTTGGAGGATTTTTTCGCATGAACATAAGTAGAAAAGAAAGAGCAAGTTGGTATGTTCCCGGCAAGACGCCCGTTGAACAACAACATTTGTCTGAACACGAGCGATTGCAAACTCTTCAAAAGCTTGCTCTCAACAGAAAGACAGAGGAGTTCGTGGCTCTGTTAAACACCTTTCCGATTGACAAGCAAGCTGACCTCATAAACATGGTCGAGGAAATTAAGGAGGATAAACAAGTATGAGTATAGCAGGAAAAGTATGGGGGCAAACAGAACTGGTTGAAGCAAATGGTGCTTTAGAATTTCATAGGATTGAATTTAAAGCAGGTTACCAGTGCTCAGAACATAAGCATGAATTCAAATGGAATGGATTCTATGTTGAGTCAGGCCAAATGATGATAAGAGTTTGGCAAGATGAACAGGGTTTAGTAGATGAAACTATGCTATTCCCGGGAGATTATACAAAAGTTAAGCCTGGGTTATATCACCAATTCATTGGAATCGAAGATGGTGTCGCCTTTGAATTATACTGGGCTGAATTCAATCACACCGATATAAAACGTAGAACATCAGGGAGTAAAACATGACGGCATTCAATAAAAATGATTGGCCATTCGATATTAATTTTATGCACCAAAAGTTTGGTGTGCATGAATGGATAGAAAAGAATAAAGATAATAAAGAACTACTAAAGCAATTCTTAGACTTTCGTATTAAGTTCTTAAAAGAAGAACTAGATGAAACAAGAATGGCAGCCGAGTCCAAAATGCCAGAAGAAATTGTTGATGGACTCATTGATCTTTGTGTTGTAGCTATTGGAACTTTAGACGCATTTGGTGTAGATGCTCATGCCGCATGGTCAGAAGTAATGTTAGCTAACATCACAAAAGAACCAGGGATAAAAGAATCACGTCCCAATCCGCTTGGTCTTCCAGATCTCATTAAACCTGAAGGTTGGAAAGGTCCAAGCCATAAGGGTAACTATGGATATCTCAATAACGCATTTTAAAAGCATCTTCGATAACAAGACGAATAAAGTTTCGCAGTTTAAAGATTTTCAAGACTTTAGGTCTGCACTTTATCATCTTGCTCAACAGCCAAGAGCTAATAAGAAAGACGCTACACTCATATCACCAGCCTACTATGTTGATAACACTACTCGTGCTAATGACAATGTAATAGGCTGGTCTAAGTGGTGTGCTGTTGATATTGATGATCATGATTTTAAAGGAGATCTTCTCCTAGAGCTAACAGACAATACACCTTTGCGTGATATGTATTTTGTGTGTTACTCTACTGCAAGCAGCACGGTCGATAAACCTAAGTTTCGATTAGTATTTCCTCTTACATCTACAGTTGAAGCCTGTGATATAAAAGCATTTTGGTATGCTCTTAACACAGAGATAGGAAATCTTGCAGATAAACAAACTAAAGATTTATCACGCATGTACTATATCCCCGGTTTGTACAATGGAGCTAATAATTTCATTTTCACCCATACTGGTAATTATGTTGATCCTATGGATCTTATGAAAAAACACCAGTATGTTGAAAAAACACAAGGCACATTTTTAGACAGGTTACCAAAAACTTTTAGACAAGAAGTTATTGAGTATCGTAAGAATAAGATGGATAACATCGACTTTCATTGGTCCTCATATAAAGATTGTCCTTTCTTTCCTAAGCAACTCTCTGCAGAATATAGAGCTATCACAGGAACTGGCTGGTATCATAAGATGTATCAAATTATGGTGTCGGTTGCTGGTAATGCTATCAATAACAAGTACCCTATAACGCCTCAAGAGATAACACTCTTATGTAGACAGCTTGATGATGAGACTGGAGGGTGGTATAAATCACGTCCTTTAGAGAAAGAAGCTGATCGAGCCATAGAATATTGCTATAAAAACGCAAAAATTTGAAAAAAAATGCAAAAAAATGCACTTTTTTTATTAATGAAATCAACCACTTAGGAAAAAAAAACGTAAGTAGTTGATTTTAAAGGAAAAAAAAGTGCATTTTTTCCTTTACATTTCCGTTTTTATTTGGTAGAATATATTCAAGATGGTGATAAAAAATAACTCTTAAGGAAAGGACATAATATGCCAAGAGGAATTCCAAAAAAAGGTTACAGAAACATGAATAAGAACAAGAACAATCTTGATCTTGTTGCTGCACAGCCTTTAAAACAGTCTAATGAGACCGATGTTCAAATTGACCAGAAACTTAAGGATCGTTTCGATATCCTTGAGATGATGACAAATGCTGCGATTGACGGGAGTGTAAAATCCCTGATCGTATCAGGTCCTGCCGGTCTCGGTAAATCTTACACAGTAGAACAAGCCCTGGAAGGTTGGGATCCAGAAGAGGTTAACCACACAGTCATTCGTGGTTATGTAAAGGCCACTGGTCTTTATAAGACTCTTTATCAGTATCGCAATAAGGGTCAAATGATTGTCTTCGATGACAGTGATTCCATTTTCATGGATGATACAACACTTGCCATGCTTAAGGCGGTATGTGATTCCACTGAGCGTCGTAGAGTTTCATACCTTTCAGAGTTCAACATGATTGATGAGGCGTCAGCCGATGTTATCCCACGTTCTTTCCAGTTCGATGGAACCATCGTCTTTATCACCAATCTTGACTTCGATTCCATAATCGAAAAGGGAAACAAGCTTGCGCCTCATCTCTCAGCTATGGTTTCCAGATCACACTACATTGATCTTGCAATGAAAACACGACGTGATTATTTCATCAGGATCAAGCAGGTAGTTGACCAAGGTCTTCTTAGTTCTAAAGGTTTAGATAAGAAACAAGAAGCCAGAGTCATGTACTTCATTGAAAAGTACCAAGACTCTTTAAGAGAAATGTCCTTAAGGGTTGCCATCAAATTGGCTGACCTTATCAAGGCCCACCCTGATCGTTTCGAGGTCATGGGGAAAGTAACCGTATGTAAAGGATTCTAATATGAATGAAGTCAAAGAAAGAAAAGGAGCTCTCATAGCAGAGCTCGTTCCGGAGACAGACCCAATCTTACAACAACCAACAGAGCCTTGGGACTTTGATAAGGAATACGAACGAGGTCCTAAGGAATTTGCTGAGATACTCAAGAATTCTATGAATCATTATGGAGGGATTGGTCTATCAGCAAATCAAATCGGTGCAAGCATAAGTGTGTTTGCAATGAAGCATGAAGATAATGATATCGTCATGTTTAATCCAAAGATAATCAACACTTCTGAAGAGAAGAAACTTATCAAAGAAGGTTGCTTATCTTTTCCCGGTCTTTATATCAAGATAGTAAGACCGGAAGGAGTTACAGTCCAGTGGCAAGACGAAGAAGGTAACTCAACATTCGGCAGCTTTATTGGCATGTCAGCAAGGTGTATTCTTCATGAGTATGATCATCTTAGAGGAACTGTATATACATCTCTTGCTAAAAAATTCCACTTAGATCAGGCCAAGTCAAAGCGTAAAATCATAATGAGAAAAGTAAGGAGAATGAAATGATGAAATTCTTTTCAGGATTACTTCTAGGTATGTTCTTAGCAACCTGGGGTATTGACGGCGTCTTTACATTTACTGAAAATGTACTCGGTATGGCTAAAGATCAAATTGAACAAGTAGTTGAACCACCATGCGAAAATATCGCAGGTTGCCCGGAGGCTTTAAAATGATTAGATTTTGCATAGGACTTTTTATCATCTTCGGCGCTGTAGGCGCTGATGATTTCGCGATGGAAACTGGTACTGCGTTTCCACCACTGTGGCAGACAGCTGGTCTGTGTGCTCTTGGTTTTGCTCTTATGTTATGGGCTATGCCAAAATTAATGAGGGAAAAATAAAATGATGGGTGAATGGTTACTTATTACGACAATCTTTATTGCTTTACCGGATAGAGATTTTCATGGTACTATCGTTCATAATTATGATAACAAGATCGAGTGTGAAATGCATTTGGATCGAAGTAAAGAACTCTTTATGAACTTCGGTCCAATTGACATTGATATCACGAGTGAATGTATTCCCGATGGTGAAAAATTATAGTGTACATTTCCACGATTCTGTGGTATAATAATCTAAAATGAAAGAGGATTCAATGGCTGACATCTACGCTATTAGAGATACACGTACTAAAAAGATTGTTCAATCAGGTTTTGAAAAGAAGCAGGATGCTAAAGTGGTACGTAATGAAATGAACGCGAAAGATAACAAGAAAGGAATCTTTCGTTATGTTGTAACACCAGGAAAGGATCATTTGAGATATGCCTAAAAGTAAAATTGTTGATTCCAACATGAAAGAATCTGTACGTGTTCTAAATGAATGTATTGACGTACAGTTAAGAAAGTCTGATGATTATCAAAATCCAGACTCAAATGTCACGCAAGCAATGCATTATCGTCGCGGCGTAGATACAATCCATGATGCTATTCAAGGTAAACTATACAGGGCCCAATCATTATTGGAATCTGGTAGAACCGGTGAACCTAACTTTGAATCTCTTGAAGATACATACATGGATCTTATCAACTACGCATCATTTGCTGTTGCTTATATGCGTGGTAAAATGGACGGTCAAATTGATGATCGTGACATGTTTAATCGAAAATCCATCAGTACTGATGGCAGCTTAGGAGGGATAGTAAAAAAATGAAACTAAGTGACTTTAAAAGAAAGTTTGGCGAAGGCACAGACTTTGATCTTGATTATGGAAAGCTTCTTATTCTTGGTCTTGTTATTTACATAGCAATACAGGTTTCCTAATGAGGGTAGGTATCACCGCATCTACATTCGATTTGCTTCATGCTGGACATGTAGAGATGTTAAGAGAAGCAAAAGCACAATGTGATTATCTGATCTGCGCTTTACAAATCGATCCTACAGTTGATAGGAAAGAAAAGAATAAGCCAGTTCAAACAATAGTTGAAAGGTATACACAATTGGAAGCAGTTAGGTTTGTAGATGAGGTGGTACCATATTTGCATGAGTCTGATCTAGAAGATATTTTTCAAATGAGACAGATTGATGTAAGAATTCTTGGTGAAGAATATCGTGATAAAGATTTTACAGGTAGAGATATCTGTAAAGCGCGTGATATAGAATTACATTTTAATAAGAGAGATCATAGGTTCTCTACAAGTGGACTAAGAGAGAGGATAGCTAATGCTTAATTGTGATGATATAAAATTCAACTTTGCAACTAAACTTCAAAATGAAGAGTTTGTCATAGATCGTACAGGTGCAAAGACGATTGAAATGATAGGCGCTAGCTTTTTGGCTGATAAGCCAACCATCATAGGTGCACCTAATCAAGAATACATCAAAGCAGAAATAGAATGGTACATGTCGCAATCAGTAAATATTAATGACATCTATCCTGCTAGACGTAATCCGCCTGCAGCGTGGGTTGCTTCTGCTAATGAACACGGTGAAATCAATTCAAACTACGGTTATCTTATTTTTAGTCATAAATATAATCAGCAATACGAACAATGTCTAGATGAATTACTGACGAAGCAGGATGCTACTCGTCGAGCATCTATGATTTATACTCGTCCATCTATTCAAGTGGAGTTTGATGAACATGGAAAAAATGACTTTATTTGTACTAACGCTGTTACTTATTATATTCGTGACCGCCGCTTATGCTGTGTTGTGCAGATGCGTTCCAATGATGTAGTGTATGGTTATAAAAATGATTACGCATGGCAAAAGTTTGTTTTAGATAAGTTGGTAAAAGATTATAACGATTCTCTTCAAATGTTTCCTCTTCTAGGCGAAGGCCAAGATGATTATCCAGAAACGATTGAAGCCGGTGATATTGTTTGGCAGGTACAAAACCTGCATGTTTATGAAAGACATTTTGAACTACTTGAAGCATATACATCATGATTGATAAATGGCATAAGAGATATTTAAAGCTGGCACAAGAAGTTGCTAGTTGGAGTAAAGATCCTAGTGCCAAGATAGGAGCTGTTGCTATTGGAGAAAAAGGTCAAGTCCTTGCACAAGGATATAACGGATTCCCTCGCTATGTAGATGATTCGCCAGAACGTTATAACGATCGACAACTCAAATACAAGTATGTTGTTCATGCAGAACAAAATCTCATATATAATGCTACATACAATGGCGTATCTCTCGACGGCGCAGTACTCTACGTTGTAGGTCTGCCCATCTGCAGTGAATGCGCAAAAGCTATAATCCAAGTTGGCATAAGACAGGTTGTTATGCCAGAACAAGAAGTGCCAGAACATTGGAGTGAATCATGGAATTTTACACAGTCTCTGTTCAGGGAAAGCGGCGTGGAGTGGATAATGGTAGAGATCTAATATTCTTAGGTCTTAATCCATCAAAACTAAAAGTCAGTATCGGACGCAATACAGCGCACGTAAGATTTACAGAATGGCTAGACGTATTAGGTCTTGAGTCAGCACACTTTGCTAACCTTTCACCAGATCCTCATTGGGATATGAAGTTTAAAACGTTTGATCATGAGGATGTAAAAGAAGGTTTAGCTGAATATAGTAAAATAGTAACATGGGGAGACAAGGTTAGCAATTACATAAAAAGATTAGGAATATCCAATCACTGCGTGATACCACATCCATCAGGCTTGAATAGAAAAATCAATGATCATAAATACGTAATGCACACACTTGAAAAATGTAAGGAGTATATCTATGAAAACAATTATTCTATTGGGTAGAGGCACTGAAGGTTGCGGTGTTACGCAATGTGCTATTCAGATGCAAAAAGTAACTGGAGCTACGATCCTTTCAGCTAATGATAAGAAATGGGGTAGAGCAAAAGGTTTAGAAATTAATCAACTTGAAATGTCTGTAGGAAAAGAATATGAAGCGATGGCACAACAGATCAATCAATATGATTTGTGTATAGTGTATTCAGTTCCTTCTAAAGGTCATCCACAAGATTGTCAAGACAACTTTATTAAACTTTTAGATCTCATAAATACTAGAAAAGCATTCATCAATGTAGATCACAAAGCAGCATCTATTGCGCGTAATGCTAACCTTGCTGAAGTTTGTAAAAAAGTAGATGTGATTATGACACACTCTATGGAGAATGACTTCTGTAAGTTTCTAAAGAAAAATAAAATCCAGACACCACTTACTAAGATGGGTCTAGGTTTTGATTATGATGGGCATAGGGCTAAGTACTGGCGACCTATTGAAGAGCAACAGCATAATATGGTGCGTTGGATTGGTAGGACTGCAATGTGGAAAGGCCCAGCCCTGATGATTGATTTTCATCAAGATGCTTTGATGAAAGAAGATTTTATCACAGTCCTTGAAGGACTTGAAGCTTCTATTCAGTATCCTCTTGTCTTATATAGAGATAACAAAGAAGACAATCCCATAGATAGAAGGAAGGTTGAAAATTATTTTAGACCTGAGAAAAAATATGGTGATGTTAAATTTACTAATGATCTGTATGGGAAAGAAGATATTCAAAAAGGAGCTTACTTATATCCTCAGTATAATAATGAGGAGTGTATGCGTAGGTTAAGCTTGTCAGCATTTGGTTCTGATCTTTACCATTTAAAGGCAGAAACTTATGGTGATAATATTGAGAACTGTCATGCTGAATGTATTGCATCAGGTGCAGTTCCACTTTTCCATAAGCATTTTTGTGATAACGTTATTCACCCTTGGTCGGGTGATCCAATTAGTCAATGCAAAGAAAGCGGCACCCTTGGTGTTGACTATACTAATTTTGAAGAGTGCCGTACAACAATGGTTAAACTTAAGAATGATCCATCTATGAGAGATGATTGGCGTGAGATGGCTTTTGAATTTTGGAAGCAACACTCTGATGGTAAGAGAGTTGTTGATGATATTATTTGGAAAGCTATGAACACGGAATCTAACCAACCACAAGGACTAGAGGAGTTTTTCGGATGAAAATATTTATCACAGGGATTGCAGGTATGATTGGCTTTCACACTGCAAAAGCCCTTTTAGAAGAAGGCCACGACGTTTGGGGAATTGATAATATTAATGATTATTATGATCCTAAACTTAAGCAGGATAGAGTAGATCTACTCGTTAAAATGGGTATGCCTAAGAAACAATGGAGTAGAGATGACATTGTGACGAATCACTTGTCAATTCTAGATTGTCCAGACAACCCTTTTGATATGGTGTTACATCTTGCTGCGTATGCAAATCCTAGACATGCCTTGGATATGCCAGAACCTTATATTGACACGAACATAACAGGTACTATGAATGTTATTCGAGCATGTGAACGTTTTAACGTTCCCTGCGTATATGCTTCAAGCTCATGTGTAATGCACGGTCAACCATTACCTTGGAAAGAAGAACTGTCAGAACCACATTATCAAAACAACCCTTATGGTTGGTCTAAGTATGTTAATGAATGTCAGTTCAGTTATTCGAATGTTCCTACAAGCGTAGGACTAAGATTCTTTACAGTGTATGGGCCTTATGGTAGACCTGACATGGCGTTGTTTGATTTTACAAATAACATTGTGGCCGGTAACCAGATCATAGCATTCAATGACGGTGATATGCAAAGAGACTTTACGTATGTTGAAGATATTGTTCAGGGCGTAATCATTGTTATGAAAGCCGTTAAGGATAATAAGATAGAAAAGAAACATGACATGTTTAATATTGGTTATGGCCAAAAAGTACAGCTCATGGATTTTATTCGTCTTATTGAAAAAAATCTTGATCGTAAAGCAAGCATTCTTTATAGGCCGTTTCACCCAGCAGATACGCCGGTTACATGGTCTGACACCAGTAAACTTCAAAAACTAGGATATAACCCAACTACGCCGATCGAAGAAGGAGTAGAAAAATTTATCACTTGGTACAAGGAGTACTATAATGTCAACTAATTGGACTAGAAATAAAAGCAAACTAAAAGTAGGAATAGTAGGATTCGGCTTCGTAGGTGGAGCCGTGTCTTACGGTTTTAAATCTGATAGTGTAGAACAGATGATCATTGATCCTAAACTGGGCCACGCTGAACTTGAACATCTTGGCCCGTTTGAACCTGATATTGTTTTTATATGTACTCCTACACCTATGGGAAAAGACGGAAGTATTGATGCGTCAATCTGCACTAGCGTTATTGCAGAAATAAGAGAAACAGAACATCTCTGTCCTATTGTAGTAAAGTCTACTGTAACACCAGACGTATTAAGGGAATGGAATGAAAAGGAAGGATATAATATAATATATAATCCTGAGTTCTTGACAGAAAAGAATGCTAATGAAGATTTCATTAATCCTAAGATGCATGTGTTTGGTGGCCAGCGCAATCAGACCGAATTAGTTCAAGCTTACTACGAAGAGCACAGTTTGTGTAGGCCGTGTCCAGTATATCACATGACCGCCGAAGAAGCGAGTCTCGTTAAATACGGAATCAATTGTTTTCTTGCAACTAAAGTGTTATGGTTTAATCAGTTCTATGATGTGGTTTCAGAGAATGGTTCAAACTTTAACAAAGTTATTGCAGCGATTGGTGGTGATCCAAGAATTGGAAGATCTCACACGCTAGTTCCTGGGTTTGACGGTAAGCGTGGATATGGGGGAGCGTGTTTTCCAAAAGACACTGCTGCCTTTTCAGCAACTTCAGAACACTTGTCAGTTCTCCAAAAAGTCATCTTTGAAAATAATAAATACAGAAGACAATACAATTTGGATGCTAGAGAAGTGGAGCAGAATGTAGATTATGAAGTATGCTAGTATAGTGCCTCTGATTGGAGGCGAAACTTTTGGAATGCAAAACGTATTCAATAAACCACCTGAATACGTATTAAGTTATAAGGGATTTGAAGCAAATGATAAGCAACTTCTTAATTATTATAATGACACTGTTCCTTATATTCTTCTTGATGAAGCTAGCGTTTCACCTAACAGAGTCGACGTTCTTAATGCTGTCTGCCCATGTGCCGGGCTTTCTAGCCTTAGTACTACTAGTTCTAGTAGTAGCCCCACTAACGATTGGATGCTTAAGTCTGCTAAATACGTCTTGGAAAACATCCAACCCACTGTATTTTGGGGAGAGAACGCACCAAGACTAGCATCTAAAATGGGTGAACCGATTGTTAAGCAGATGCGCGCAATCGCCAAGGAGAATGGATATGTCATATCACTATATAAAACTAAATCAATTCTACACGGACTAAGCCAAGTAAGAGAAAGAAGTTTTTACTTCTTTTGGAAAGGGAATAAAGTACCTGTCTTTGAATATTATCGGAGACCCTACACTAACATTGCTGATCAGATTAGAAGCAGTGCTCGTAATGATTTTGATCCTATGAATCAAATGCTTGTGAAAGCGTCTAAGCCAAGTGAAGACCCGTTTTACAAGTACGTATTAGAAGAGATTCATGGTGGCATTACGCACACGCAATTTCAACAGAAAATTGAAAAGACGTGGGACATTATGCACTACATCGAAGATGAGGCTAAAGTTAAGTATGATAAGATATCGATGTGGCTGGATAAGAATGGATACACTAAACAAGCAAAGCGTGCAATGAACATGTATGACAAGCTTGAATCTGGAGGAAACATTATGCGAAGAGGTGTAGTAGTTCCAAAGGATTATATTGGTGCATTTGTTGGTGCGTATCCTCATCAACTTACACATCCAGATGCAGATAGATATTTGAATGTAAGAGAATGTTTAGACATCATGAAGATGCCAAAAGATTTTCAACTTATGGGAGGCACTAAAAATTTAAATATGATATGCCAAAATGTACCTGTGACAACAGCTGCAGACATGGCCGAAAATGTAAAGAGGTTTCTAAAAAATGAAGCCAAATTGATTGAAACAGATTTTGTCGTACAGAACAATAAAGATAAAACAATGTACGTTGAAGAACAAACAAATTCACTTGAAGCTTTTCTATAGGAGAAAATTATGTCTATAATGGATAAACTTAAAAAGAACTCAAAGCTTGACTACACTGAAGTTTTGGCGGAATCAAAATTCTTTACTGAAAAAGATATGACTCCGACTGAAGTGCCAATGATTAATGTAGCTTTGTCAGGTTCAATTGATGGAGGTCTTGTGCCTGGGCTTACTGTATTAGCAGGCCCATCTAAACACTTTAAAACTTCATTCGCCTTGCTTATGGCAAGCGCATATCTTAAAAAATATGATGATGCTGTAATGTTATTTTATGATTCGGAGTTTGGTTCTCCGGAAAATTATTTCAAGCAATATGGCATTGATACAAATCGTGTTCTTCATACACCTATTACTAATGTAGAGGAATTAAAATTTGATCTGATCGGTCAACTTGAAGAGCTTGACAGGAACGATAATGTAATTGTAGTTATTGATTCAATCGGAAACCTTGCTTCTAAGAAAGAGATGGAAGATGCTCTTAATGAAAAATCAGTAGCTGACATGTCAAGAGCAAAAGCATTAAAAGGATTATTCCGTATGGCAACACCTTATCTTGCTATGAAGAATATTCCAATGCTTGCAGTCAATCACACTTATAAAGAGATCGGTCTTTTTCCTAAAGACATTGTCGGCGGCGGTACTGGAATCTATTACAGTGCTGACAACATCTGGATTGTTGGTAGACAGCAAGACAAGCAAGGCACAGAAATTAAAGGATATCATTTCATCATTAACGTAGAAAAATCTCGTATGGTGCGAGAAAAATCCAAGATTCCAATTTCGGTATCTTGGGAGGGAGGAGTTGAAAAATACTCAGGCTTACGTGAAGTAGCAATGGAAGGTGGATATGTAGAGAAGCCTTCACCGGGTTGGTATCAAAGAGCTGGTACTGAAAGTAAAGTTAGAGAAAAAGACACTTTAACTGAAGACTTTTGGAAACCTATCTTAGAAGAAACAGACTTTAAAGATTACGTAAAGAACAGGTTTGCAATATGACAATTGACATACACAAAAGATCTGAAGGTGTACATTACCAAATGATCCCTGGTGTAGATGACACAGAGCAAGCTTGGAATATTAGAATTCTTGAAGGCAAGTTTTCAGAAACTGTCATTGAGTTTAGTAATATTCAAGTTGGACCAGGGCCAGCAGATTCGGTAAGAAAAGAAGACCAGTTATATTTTAACTTTAAGGTTGTCTCTTCTCCAGATCCAGAACTTACACCAGATGACGTTGATCTACAAAACGAGTGTGGATCATTGTTGATGGCTGTGATTGAAGATGCTATTAAAGATAAAGCCATACAGATTGGCGATCATAATTTAGTAGAAGACGTTAAAATTAATCAAACAGAAGGAAGCTAATGTACAAAATATTAGTGATGGGTTTGCCAGGTTCCGGAAAAACTTGGCTATCTGAAAGGATGCAAGAGCATTTGGGATGCGCTTGGTTTAATGCTGATAAGGTTCGAAGTCAAGCAAACGACTGGGACTTTGAAATGGAAGGCAGAATTAGACAAGCAAACCGAATGAGAAATATTGCTGACTTTGAAAAGGAAAACGGAAGAACGGTGATATGTGATTTTGTTTGTCCTACACAACAAGCTAGAGATCAATTTGATGCAGATATTACTATCTGGCTAGATACCATTAGAGCCGGTAGATATGAAGACACTAATAAGATGTTTGAATTTCCTGCTATGGTTGATTATAAAGTAGAAAAGTTCTTAACCGATGAGGAAATAAAAGATATGTCTGATAAAATTAGAAGGAGCATGGATGTTTGATTGGAAGAAACCTACAGTACAAATGTTAGGTAGATGGCAGCCCTGGCATGATGGCCATCAAGAATTATTTAGAAGAATTCATGCTATTACGGGACAAGTCTGTATTATGATCAGACACGTGCCAGAAACGACAGAGGCTAATGAAAGAGTCCCTGGTCAAGATGACAACCCATTTGATGTTGAAACGGTAAAGACAAATATCAAGGATGGGTTGTTAAAAGATTCCTTTACTTATGGTGAAGACTATGTTATAATGGAGGTACCAAACATAGTTGATATTAGTTATGGAAGAGGTGTTGGTTATACTTTCACAGAGCATGACCTTGGAAAAGAAATTCATAGCATATCTGCTACTAAAATCAGAAAACAAATGAGAGAAGAAGGTAAGCTTGCAAAATAATCTTGAACTCACCGTACTGAGACATATATTAACTGATGAAGACTATATGAGAAAAGTCTTGCCTTTCATTAGGCCTGACTATTTCAATGGAGTTTATCGATCTCTTTTTAAAGAAGCTGGAAAATTTGTCGCTAAATATAACAAGTTGCCTAACCATGAAAGCTTTAAAGTTGAGATCGATGATTCTAACAGCTTTTCTGATGAGCAATATAAGCAAGTAGTTGAACTGTTGCCGGATCTCTTTTCAAAAGAAAAGGTAGATTCGAAATGGTTACATGATGTCACAGAAAAATGGTGCCAAGATAGAGCGTTGCATAATGCTATCATGGAATCCATATCCATTATTGAAGGAAAACATGATAAACTTACTAAAAACGCTTTGCCTGACATATTATCAAAAGCACTTAGTGTTTCATTTGACAACAATATCGGTCACGATTATGTTGATAATGCAGAAGATCGTTACAACTTTTACCACACTGAAGAAGAAAAGATTCCTTTCGATCTTGATTACCTCAATAGGATTACAAAAGGTGGAGTTCCAAACAAGACTCTTAATATATGTTTGGCTGGGACTGGCGTTGGTAAGTCTCTTTTTATGTGTCATATTGCTTCTTCCTGTCTTGCTCAAGGACGGAATGTATTATATGTGACTATGGAAATGGCAGAAGAACGTATTGCTGAACGTATTGATGCTAATCTACTCAACACTCCTATTGATCAAATTGGTAACATGTCAAAAGATATGTTTACACAAAAGGTTGAAAACCTGTCTAAGAAAACAAATGGAAAGCTAATCATTAAAGAATATCCTACTGGTTCAGCACATGCAGGACATTTTAGAGCTTTATTGAATGAGCTTAAACTTAAAAGAAGTTTTATGCCAGATGTTATCTTTATAGATTATTTGAACATATGTGCTTCTTCAAGAATGAAGAGTTTAGGTGGTGCAATTAACTCATACACATATGTCAAAGCGATAGCAGAAGAACTTAGAGGATTGGCCGTTGAGTTTAATGTTCCAATCTTTTCTGCCACTCAAACAAACAGACAAGGATATACAAATTCAGATGTAGGATTAGAAGATACTTCAGAATCTTTCGGTTTACCGGCAACTGCGGATCTTATGTTTGCTCTTATATCAACTGAAGAATTAGAACAAAATGGACAGCTGCTAATAAAGCAATTGAAGAATCGTTATAACGATCCAGTGATGCATAAGAGATTTGTAGTGGGTGTAGATAGAAGTAAAATGAGACTGTATGATGTTGAAGAGTCACAACAACGGGATCTAGTAAATGATACGCCAGTAATGGACTCAAAACAAGTGCCAGATAAATTTAAGGATTTTAAATTATGATAAGAGTTTTCGGACTAAATGCTTATGAAGAAGAGATTAATGAAATAAGAAAGAAGTACGTTGAGTATTTCGGCTTAAGATATGGGTGGAAGGCTAACAAGAATCTTCCGTTCGATCAAGGCCATTGGAATAGACCGGTCATTAAGAAAAGTAAATACTTTCCATTTGACATGTCAGAACATCCTTCTTTTTATTTGGGACATCGGGAAATTGCAAAGATATGGGACGCTATTAATAATGAGTTGGGAGGAGGCCGTGCTCTTGTAAGAGCTTATGTGAATGGATATACTTATGGAACTGATGGTTATTTACATAGTGATGATGCATATACTTTTCAAAAGTATGGTGATGAAGGCATATCAGAAACTGTCATAGTATATCTAAATCCAATATGGGATCCAAATTGGGCAGGTGAAACTGTCTTATTTGACGAGAATAAAGAAATCGCGAAGGCCGTGTTACCCAAGCCAAATAGAGCATTCGTGTTTGATTCTCATTTAATTCATGCAGGACGCGCCGTATCGCGAGCGTGTACGGAATTAAGATCAGTTCTTGTTTATAAGACAGCTAAGAAAGAATTGTATGATGATCCTGCAGTAAAGTTCTTATTGGAGAATACTCTTATTCAACATGATTCACCATCAGGTAGTCTATTTGGACACTTATGGAATGTCATGAGATTGCTAGAAATAAATTCATTTGATGAACCAACTGCAGCCGCCGGACTATTTCATTCGATATATGGCAATCAACATTTTGAAACTCAAACAGTAGAAGATAGAGACGTCGTTAAAGGACTGATTGGAGATGAAGCAGAAGCGATAGTATATGAATTCAATCAATTAAAAGATAGGTTTACACAAGTTGCATTGAACACCAATAAGTATGATGATTCAATGCGCAATTCATTGCTCGCTTTATGTTGGGCAAACACTCTAGAGCAAGGGGGAGATCCTACAAGATGGCACAAGTACCTACCGGAAACGATAAATTTAGCGGATCAGAAGTTCCAGATATTATAAATAAAACTACTATGCTAACCAATGTTAAGCTAGTGAGCTATTCTCAACCGGTTGAACAGGTCGAGATTAAGAGTAAGAATGATGCACATAAATCAAGGATTAAGAATGCCGAGGATCTCATCGCGTATACAGCCCGTGTATCCAATCCATCGAACCAAGCGAACACCAAAACGGCGCCAAGACTACTGTCATATCTCATCAAAGAAAGACACTGGTCTCCGTTCGAAATGGTATCAGCTTGCCTTGAGATAGAGACAACCCGAGATATAGCTCGTCAAATGCTTAGACACAGGAGCTTTTCATTTCAGGAGTTCAGCCAAAGATATGCTGATCCACAGGATATGAAAGATGCCTTTGGCCTCAGAGAAACACGTCTGCAGGACCCCGACAATAGGCAAAATTCGATTGAGATCGAAAATGATCCTTCCATACAACTAAACCTGAAACAACAGGAGTTGGTAACCGAATTTAGAAGAAAACAACACGGGATTATCAATCAGACTAAAGCTGCATATGATTGGGCTTTGTCTGAGGGGATTGCCAAGGAGCAGGCCCGTGCAGTTCTTCCTGAAGGATTAACTAGATCAAGATTATATGTCAACGGAACATTAAGATCATGGATTCATTATATCGAGCTTCGGTCTGGCCACGGGACTCAAAAAGAGCATATTGAAGTTGCACAAAAGTGTGCGGCAGCTCTCGAGCCCGTCTTTCCAATAATAAAGCAGTTTGTAAATTAGGGGTTTACAAACTGCTTTTTCTATGGTATAATAGAATCATGTTTAAAAAAATAATAGTAGGGCTTTGCATAGCCTTAGCATTTACGCAAGCTTATGCAAGCGAGTTAAAGGTAAAGGTTGAAGTTGATCAAAAGCCGAGGTTCTGGTATAACGAAGAATCTGTTCATTGTTTAGCTTTAAACGTTTATTTTGAGGCAAGAGTAGATCATACTGCTGGACAAGCAGCTGTCGCGGATGTTGTATTGAATAGGGTTCTCCATCAAGATTATCCTAACACAATATGCGAAGTGATATATGAAGGTCCTGTCAGTAAGTGGTGGAAGGAGAAGCACGGAAAAGATGTGCCTATTCGAAACCGATGTCAATTCTCTTGGTATTGTGATGGTAAATCAGATGAACCAAAAGAAAATGACGCATGGCAAAAGGCATATGATATTGCTCTTGGAATGATTGTAACTGATAAGTACAGAGGAATTTCGGAAGGAGCAACACATTATCATGCCACGTACGTCAACCCAAGCTGGTCAAAGCGTCTCTACCTCGTCGGTAGAATCGGACATCACATTTTCTATAGGAAGTAGTGGTGATTATGACGGTTGCCTGTCAGCAATGACTACGCAACCATATACTATTAATTATGTAGATAATGAAGGGAACAAATTGAGTGAACAAATGAATCTGCCTCTTGGCGATGAAAAGCAAGAGGCAGTAGACTTTCACGGTGAATTATACGAGAATGTCTATGAAAAAGTAAAGTATAAGTTCAATGAAGGTAAACTTCTTAGAGAACTAAAAGAGCATGTTGATAAAACATATGAATCACATTATAGCAAGAACAAATTTCAAGCAACTGAATTTATTCTTGACAGTGGTCATGGCACAGGATTCTGTGTTGGAAATATTATGAAGTATGCTCAACGTTATGGTAAAAAGGGAGATCAGAATGAACAAAGACGCGATCTTTTAAAAATTCTACATTATGCTCTGATTCAACTTCATATTCATGATGAAGGGTATAAATAGAGTTACGGTGTCGAAGCAATTCGAAAGTTGGACTGGACGAGGGTGCGATTCCCTCCAGCTCCACCATAATTACATGAGGAGAAGGTATGTTTAATTGGTTTAAAAAGTTTTTCGTAAAAGAGTATTGGGGTGACAAATCTCAACATAGAATCCACGTTGTCACTGATAAGAATTTTAGATACGAAGATCTTTGCATGTAATTATGATGGGGCTGAATAGGATCGACAGGCAATGAATAGGAAAGTGGAACCGTCCGGCGGAAGCTCGGTAAACGCAACGAACTCAATAATCGCAAATAACGCTGATTATACACCTGCTCAATTCGCACTTGCTGCTTAATTGAGCTGCGCCGCCGGGAGCGTGGAAACAGAATCCCGGCTCCAAACTCGAGGATATAATGGACCTGCACGAAGTATTATACCGTAGAACTAATACGCACTTTAAATTTTCTGATAATATTCCAGATAAAGATCTAATAAGATCTATAATTCACACTGCATACGATACCACTCCTATGAAGTGTGATACGTATTTCTTTTCTATAGATGTATATGGACCAGAGTTTAAAGATGATAAAAATATATTGTATCCAACAACAATAAGAGAACATACGGAAAAAGTATATTTTGACTTGCAAGAAGATCCTAAAGAAGCAGTTCGTTCATATTCACTTGATGAAAACAATCATCTATCGTTTAATAATCAAGTACTAGCACCGTATCTTCTAGCTTTTCGACGAAATAAAAAACCTACTCGAAGATCTACGGGCGTAAATCAAATTTCAACAAAATATACTGATTTCGCTTCTGGCACTCAAGCTGGTATGATGGCTTTGACAATAGCTCTCTTAGCAAATGAACAAGAGATAGATGCATCGTTCTGTGGATGTTTTACAAAGAAATTATCTTTTAACAGTAAGATATTAGATGGAGAGAAGATATTATTCTTTTTGTGTTTAGGATATTATGACGAAACTAAGAGATCTCTTATAAATACTATTAGCGATCTTAAGCATGGTAGGTTTGAAGGCCTAAACTTTGAATATGCATCGCACGATTTTAAGAACGACATTAACGAGGTTATTCATTGGCATGAAGCACAAAAGTAAATTTTATAGACTCGGAAAAAAATACACAGACGAGCAAATAAGTAAAACTACTGCTGCTGTCTCTCAAGGAATGCAAGACACGCCTTGGGGAAGCTACGGTGTAAATATAGATCTAGAAAAATTAAAGAAGTATCTGCCAGAAGAAATTGATACTGATCTTGCATGGAAACCTCTTACTGCTGTTTACTATAATACATTCTATCCTATGGATTTGATGGCATGGCCTAGACTTAAAGATGAACGTGTAACACCAGCTCCAAAAGAAAGAATTACAAAAAGAATGGATCTTACTGGTGAAGGTGTGAAAGATGTTCTTATGAACAGAACACATGGTATTCTTTCAACCGACGTATTAAAAAACGTTGATGGGACACCGAAACGAGGTCCTATACAAATTTGTATGTATCTTCCACTAAAAATTCAAGGATCTGGTCCGTGTAAGTTTTTTATATTGCATCAAAAAAATAGTAGCGCTAAAACAAAAGTCCACACAGATTACGCTCCCACTAGTACTAAGTATAAGTTATGGAATAACAATAATCCTACTTACAATGAAAAGCTAGTAAAAGAATGCAATCACATAACTAAAACGTATTTAAAAAAATTATCAATTGCTGACTCAGCAAACATTGAAGAGGGTGTTCCACTTATATTCAGCGGAGACGATTTACACGTTGAGAATAATTGGGCGAAGTCAAGTGAAGTGACAGGCATGTCCGTGTTGAAAGTTCTTTTTCAAAAAGCCAGTATACCAGACATGCAATATAAGATGAGATATACAAAACTGAATGCACATGTACCAAGCGAATGAACCTGAAAATAATCCTTTTAATTTACTAGTTGCTGACATTACGCATAAGTGTAATATGGAATGTGCTAATTGCTACATTCCAAACAGAGACATTCCAGACATGGATGTCGAAGAACTATATAAATTCTTAAAGAAACTTCCTAAAAGAATAATCGTAAGGCTTATTGGAGCCGAGCCTACGATGAGAAGCGATCTTCCTGACATTATACGTAATGTTAAGAAGTGTGGTCATAATGTAAGTTTAACTACTAATGGCCTTAAATTATCGTCACCAAAATATGTAGAAAAATTAAAGGCTGCTGGATTGAGAATGGTTCTTATCTCGATGAATGGGGCTGACAGTCCAGATGCCTATGATGAACTTGACGGCGGACCACATTATTGTGCAATGAAGATGAAAGCTTTAGCGTATTGCATGAAAAATAATATGATCATAAATACAGGTACAATCATAGCAAAGGGCGTTAATGAAGACGCTTTTGAAAGGCAGTATGAACTATTCAGGGACACTGCAGCATATATGAAGTATAAGCCTCGAGTAAAGCCAATTCTTAGATTTAAGAGTGTAGGTCATATTGGTCGCCACATGAAAGAAAGCTCTTACTCTCTCGGTGAGTTAAGAACTTTTTTGAAAAAACAAATCCCTGAAGCAAAAAAGGTTGAAGTGCAATCTCCGAATCATGCAACATTATGTGATCTATATGAGACGGATGATGTGTATATTCGAATCATTGACTGGACGGTTGATGAAGAAGGCATACCAGATTCAGGCAATGAATTCAGAGGAAGAATAACGCCGGAGTGGAAAGTTGCTCCATTCTTTGAACACGTGAAAGAAAATGAATTTAACTACTGAAACATATGCTGTCATACCCGAATACACTCAAGAAGTAATAAACACGGCTATGGATTATCTGTATCAAGAAGAAGATTATGATCATCTTTATCCATTTAATCTTGAGCATTATATCAAAAAAATTGATGATTGGGGAGCAGTATCCTTTTATAAAAAGGGAAGCGAGACTGTAGGGTTTGCATCTGCACAAATGTATCATGGCGGTGCCAGATTAATGAGCAGAATGTATAAGTCACCGGCAATTAGAAACAATAGTAAGATACCATTGACTGCGGCCACTAAACAGATGGTGCATGATCAATATTCAATCGTAAAGAACACAGGTATTAACTATGTGTTCATGTCGAGAGAAAATAATCCTAAATCTTTTATAAATTATAGTAAGAGCTTTGATTGGTGCGAATGGAAAATACCTGAGAAAAGATTCTTGGTGGGTTCAGACGATGCAAGATGGTCACCTTCATCATGGCAATTTATAATGTATAGTGAAATAGTAAAAGAAGAAAATATAGAAGAATATCTAGAGTCAATGACAGAGGAGGAGTACAATGAAACTATCAAGACTTGATGGCCCTTTTGGATGGGCAGCTGAAGATGTAGACTACTATAGTGAAGATGATGCACTTATTGTTAGATCTAAAATAGCTAAAGATAGGCTAGTGGTTCTTAAGAATCAAGAACCCGTTCCAGCCGAAAAGCTGGTCAACTTTTATAAGTTGATTGGAAATGTAGTAGCGCAAACAAAAGAAGTTGTAGGATCCGGAGTTGACGGACATCAAGAACTTGTACGAGTCAGGCGTAATGGTCTATTCACCGGAGATGAGGATGGAGAACTTGAGTGGCATTGTGCTGGCATGAATAGAAACGGTGCTGAAAATATTGTCGCAATGTACATGCACATGTCATCTTTTCATGGAGGAGATACTTGGTTCAGTGATGCTAAAACTGCATACGAAGAATTTCCAGAAAAAGAAGAGCTTGATGAAGTTATCAGTAAGACTGTCAACTATCCAGAAAAAATGTTAGTAGGCAATACTCATTATAAGAACGTGTTTGCTGATGAAAAAACTTATAAGGCTTTTAAAGACATTGACGGTGTGCCGGCTCATACAAAGCAAACTAATAGGAAAAAACTCGTGACATTGCATCCTCTTACACAAGAAAAAGGATTGCACTTTCCGTGGTCAGTCATTAGAGGATTTCATGGTATGGATAAGAAAAAATCACATGCTCTTTATTACAAACTAAAAGAACATACCATGAGTGATAAATACGTATATAAGCATAAGTGGGATATGTACGATGCATGTTTAAGTGATCAAGAGCACAGTTTGCATAGGAGAGATAGTTATGACGGTGATCGTGAATTATGGCGCGCTGGAATCTGGTACAGACCTGAAGGAGCTGTTGCAGCTTGAAGGCCTGATAGTTATCAGAAGAGCCAATTTAAGTTTAAATCAGTTTAAAGCTCTTGCCGAAAGTTTAGGTACACCACTTAAGACAGAAAAACATACAGTTCACGACTATGTACAGATCGTAAGCAATAAAGGACTGTTTGAAGATAAAGAAGTGGATTGGCATAACGACTGGAGTTACGGTAGAGGAAAATATCATGGAACAATTCTATGCAACGTTAACTCTGGCCACTTGGCCAATACTATTTTTGCCGATATGGCGCAAGCTCCAAAAGAGCTTAAAGAAAAATATAAGAAAGAATACGGTGAGTATTTCCCGCCTCAAGAATTACACGATAAATGCTTTACTGAAAAACAAATAAAACTTCTTAAGAAAATGAGAGTAAAACGACCTTTTGTTTTTACTCACAACAATCTTGAAATATTGTATTGTAGTTTAGGAACCACTGAAAAAGATTTTCCGGATGTCAGAGAATGGGCTGACACATATAACTATGAACATCATTGGAGACCAGGAGATATTTTGATATGGGACAACTTAAGAATGATGCACAAGCGTCCAGCATTTAAAGGAGAGAGAACATTATGGCGGGTTCAATTCGAAATAGCAAACGCACCGATTTAAGATACGAAGTTTATTTGTGTGATGATGGTGAGTGTATTGTCATGGATGAGATTGATGAAATCATTCTGATGAAGACTAATAGTGGACCAGTTGCAACATCATTTGTAGAAGAATTAAATAAAGCCGAGGGGTACGAATATGGATTTTACGTTTAAAGCACTTGATTTAGGAATAACTCCTAAAGAGATTGCAGCAATGCTTACTGAAGTTAAATCAGTCAAGGAAGAATGGAGGGGAAATACATACAGAGGATGTGTAGGACTACCTGTCTTTGGTGATTTAGTAGAAGAGAAAGACAGATTTAAAGGGAAGTCTGGAAAATTAGATTGGACACCAGCCGGAGAACAGTGTCCTACAATTCAAAAAGTATATAACGAAAAAATACGTCCTATTCTAGATAAGGATGCTAGAATTAATATTCTTAAAACTTTTTCAGGCAATATATTGCATGAACATATCGATTGCCAAGAAAAAGAAATAGGAACTAACCAACATAAGTTGAGAGTGGTATTACAGGGCGACATAGATAAATTATATTTTCGTGATGAAAATGGCGGGAAGTGGAATGTTCCAAAAGAATATAACACTTATGTCATGGACGGCGGTCATTTACATGCATTGGAGGAAAGCACAGAGACAAAGATAACTATGTGCATTGGTGCACCGTGGAGAGGTCGAAAAACTAAAGCTTATAAAGAAGTCTTAGAAAAAAGCCCCTTCACTAAAAAGGTAGGATATCCACCTGTAAAAGATGAACACATTGATCCAAGGTTTAAAGATGAAGATAATAGCGGGACCGTGTCAACATGAATCCTATGTTGATAGTTTAGAAATTATTGAAAGGTGCAAAGAGATCGTAGAAGATCTCGGCGGTGAATACATATTCAAAGCCAGTTACGATAAAGCAAATCGTACTAGCGCTCAAAGTGTAAGAGGACCTGGAATAAAAAGAACTCTAGATGATTTCTATAAATTGAAGTCTGAGATAGAGGGATTGAAAATTCTTACTGATGTACATGAGACTTATAACATTGATTGGATAGAAGATGAATGGCCGGGAATCATTGATATGTATCAGATCCCGGCCTTTTTATGTAGGCAGACTGATCTTATTCAGAGAGCTGCTGCAACAGGAAAACCTATTAACATTAAAAAAGGACAGTTCTTAGCTCCGTGGGATGTAGCACAGTTTTTTACTAAGACCGAAGGTGCTAAGGAAGTCTACATAACAGAAAGGGGAACAAGTTTTGGATACAATAGATTGGTTGTCGATTTTACTGGCCTTCAGTATCTTCTTGACAACTATAGGACTAATATTATTTTTGATGCAACGCATTCCGTTCAAGAACCGGGAGGTATGGGTAGATCATCTGGCGGCTCGCGACAATATGTTCCCAGAATGTGTAGAGCTGCAGCAGCAATCGGAGTCAAAAACTTCTTCTTAGAAGTACATGAAGATCCTGAAAGAGCGCCAAGCGATGGACCGAACATGGTATACCTTGACGATTTTGAAAGCATAATCAAAAGCATAGTTGACATACATAACGTGATACCAGAGGAGATAGTATGAGCACGCATCCCGTTATTTTAATTCCAGCGAGATACGCAAGCACCCGATATCCGGGAAAGATGCTGGCTGAAATGAGAGGTAAACCTCTAATTCAAAGAGTATTTGAAACTTGTAGAGATACTGGCATTCCTACATATGTCTTGACAGATTCTATGAGAATTGCAAACGCAGTAGGTAAAAGAGCTATCATGACAGGTGACGCAGAAAATGGAACAGATCGATGTTGTGAATGGATAAACACTTCTGACATGGCAGGACATTTTAATTGTGTTATAAACGTTCAAGGTGACATGATTGATATTAAAGCAAGACATATCACCGATATCGCAGAAGGATTAAAAAAACATAGAGTCTGTACATTATACACTGATCTTAAAGAAGAGGATAAAAATAATCCTAGCTTCGTTAAGGTCGTACATAATGGAAGAAGAGCTATATGGTTTGGAAGAGGAATCACGGAATATGGACATCATCACCTAGGTGTTTATGGATACCACTACAACGAGATAAGACAATACAGATTTCTTAAGAGATTTGAGCCAGAAAAGAAAGAGAATCTTGAGCAGCTAAGATGGACTATGAATGGTATAGAGATTGGTGTAGTCAAGACCAAATATAGCGGTGTAGAAATCAATACGCCTGAAGATGCTCTTCGATGGGATGAGTCCTACCCTCTCAGAGCAGCATAAAAAAAATGCAAATAAGTGCATTTTTTCCTTTACAATCCGTTCGTGTTATGGTATAATGTCTATACAAAATGAAAAACGGCAAACGGAAAGGACTAAAAATGCTGAAATTCGAAGGAAAATTTAAGGTAGGCGACAGGATCAAAGCTTATGACTTTCATCCCGCATGCGATAACGCCGGATATATCGAAGGAACTATCACTAAAGTAGGAATGGTTCCCCACGCCGGATATAAGGCTTTCACTATTAACATTGAAAATGATTCCGATAGCTATGTTGGACCTAGAGTTGGCGATGAAGGATACATCCCAATGGAAGTTGCATTCATGGAATGGGACGGAAGGATTGTAGCAGCATGAGGAAATTCATCAAAAAAGGTACGATGGTCAAATGCAAGTTCGGTTTCGCAAAAGTGGTCGGAATCGAATTCTGCGAGAAAGAAGGCGACAAGTATGGTATCAAGGTAGACAGGTGTTATCTAAAAGATAAAGATCGCTGTGTCTTTGATCTTGATAACAAGCATTGGCAGTACGGGTTTCAGATTGAGGTACCGTAAAAAAAATGCAAAAAAAATGCATTTTATGGTTTACAATGCTAATTAACTGTGGTATAATATACTTATAAAATGAAAACAGAAACTCTAATATAGGAGATAGATTATGAGTCACGAAGTAGAAACAATGGCATACGCTGGCGAAACCCCATGGCACGGTCTTGGTGTACCAGTGAGCAACGAACTTAATCCAGAGCAGATGATGCAAAAAGCTGGTCTTGATTGGGAAGTAGAAAAAGTAGACGCTTTTGTAGAAGTAGCCGGTCAAAAAATCAGGACAGGTCAACAGGCGTTGGTCAGGTCATCTGATAATAAAATCCTCACTAACGTAGGTGAGAATTGGAATCCGGTTCAGAATAAAGATGCTTTCAACTTCTTTACTGAGTTCGTAATGTCAGGCGATATGGACATGCATACAGCAGGTTCATTGAGAGGTGGCCAGATGGTTTGGGCTCTTGCTAAAACCAACGAGTCATTTGATGTTTTCGGCGATGATAAGATCGATTCTTATCTTCTTTTCTCTAATCCCCACCAATACGGTAAATCGATTGACGTGAGATTCACACCAATCAGAGTGGTATGTAATAATACCTTAACGTTGTCACTCGACATGACTTCAGAGAAGTCAGTAAGAGTTGGTCATAGAGTTGAATTTGACGCAGACTCTGTCAAAGAAACTCTTGGTCTTGCCCATGAAAAATTTCAGCAGTACAAAGAGATGGCTGAATTTCTTGGATCCAAGAAGTACGATATGGAATCACTCATTCAATATTACAATGAGGTTTTCCCATCGACTGCTCGCGGCGATAAAGAAGAATCTGTAAAGGTTACAGCCGACACTTTGAGCAGAGCTGCTAAGCAATCATTGGCAGTTATTGAAACCCAACCGGGTGCTCAGTACGCTGAAGGTTCTTGGTGGCAGGCACTTAACAGTGTCACTTATATCACAGACCATGTTCAAGGTCGAGGTGAAGACACCCGACTTTATTCAAACTGGTTTGGTGGTAACCAGCTCCGTAAGGTGCGTGCTGCGGAGAAGGCAGTAGAGTACGCGACTGCTGCATAACAAAGGAGATTCCCTGAGCATGGAGTAAAAAGGCTCATTTTTTCCTTTACAATTCGTTCGCGTTGTGGTATAATAGTATTATTGATAATGAATAAGGAGCGAATATGCCTATTATGATGAAAAACAACCGGGATTCAACCTCTTATATTGGGACATTTCAATGTGATAATCCCAATGACATGTCACAAATTGACATGGTGAAATCCATTGTGAAATGGTTTAACAAATCCTCTCACAAAAAATATAAAGTGAGATTATGTCTTAGGGGACGTAAACCTAAAACAAAAATGTTATATCCTGGGGGATATTACCAACAAAAATCTAAGGGATTAGTTTCCTATACTCCTTCCGGAAATATCATGGGTGGGATAAAAAATGCCACTTTCCTTGATGCCTACATTTATAAAAGGTCATAAAAAAATGAAGTTATAAGGTTCTTCTCAAAAACCTTTCCTTTCCTTAAAGGGGGGTGCACATAAGTGTACTCCCCTTTTCTTATAAATAGTACAAAAGAATTTACTTTTTTCCTTTACAATCATACTCATATATGTTAGTATGGTCTTAAATGGAAATAATATGGAGATTAAAATATGATTCCTTTTAAGAATTTTGCTAAGAATGGCAAAGCACCTCTTCATCTTTTTGAAGATGTTTCTTTACTTGAAGGTGCGTCAAAAAATATAGATGACATGGATGTAGAATTTTTAAAACGAGCAGAAAATGTTACTACGTTCAATCTAAAGGAAGGAGATTTCCAATCATTAGATTATAAAGCAGAAATACAATATCTGTATAAGAAAAACTTTTTTCCTAATTTTGATTTGGATAATACCATAAGCGGTGATATCACAATTGCTAAAGTTCAAAAAGCAATCGGCTTGTTAGAGAGAGAAAACCGATCAAATTATCTTAAGATGTTTGACTTTGAACCCGGAGGCACTGGTCCTGGAGAAGTGGTCATGTATTTTTTATGTGATGACGGAGTACTCGGCGGCGCAGGTTCTGCAGGCGTTGATCTTGAAATAGGTAGTAAAAAGTATGAGATAAAAGCATGCCAAGTCACAAAAGATAAAAAGTTTGCTTATGGATTTAAATTAGGAGCAACATTTGCTACAGCTGATATAGAGGCAAAAGCGTTAAGACTTGCTAAAGAGGTAGGTCTAGCTAAACCGAGTGAGATTAATAAAGGAACTATTGCGAAGATCAGAACGAAGTTTCCCGGTGAATGGGAAAAGATAGAAAAGCAATTTACAAAAAGAGCATATGACAATTATTTTAAAAACCATGACATATTGTTTATGCATGCCGGAGCAGGTAAGAAGAGTCCTGGAAAAAATAGAGGTAAAGCAGTTGCTATAAAATCAATTAAGCAGAGTGACATTGGTCTAGAAAGATATACTTCTAGAACATTTAAACCTATCGTTAGGATTGCTAGATGAGATCTTTTAAGCAGCATATTACAGAACAGAAGAATACTCATATGACTCACATTGAGGATAGAGTCATATATGGAGGAGTTGACGGAGCTAGACAAGCGATCTTAGCTTTAAGATCATTAAGAGACATGTTAGGAGGACAGAAAGATGGAAAAGTATCGGTCAAATGGGATGGAGCCCCAGCCGTATTTTGCGGTGTGGACCCAAATGATGGAAGATTCTTCGTTGCCAAAAAAGGAATCTTCAATAAAACTCCAAAGATCTACAAAAGTGATTCTGACATTGATGATGATACTAGCGGTGACCTCAATGCTAAGTTAAAACTCGCACTACAGCACTTACCAAGTTTAGGAATTAAGGGTGTGATACAAGGAGACTTTTTATTTGGTCCTGGTGATGTCAGTACTCAAAAGATAAAGGGTCAGTCCTATTTAACTTTTCACCCTAACACAATTGTTTATGCTGTGCCTAAGGATTCCGAAGCAGCAAAAACAATAAAGAAAGCTGAAATCGGAATCGTATGGCATACGACTTATACAGGTGACACGTTTGAAACAATGAAAGCATCTTACGGAGTTGATGTCGCGAAATTAAAATCTAGTTCAAAAGTATGGTCGCAAGATGCTATGCTTCGTGATTTAACTAAAGCAACTATGACGAAGGAGGACACTGACGATGTTAACGCGTATCTCAGCACTGCTGGGAAAATTTTTAACACTATTAAAGGCGATACCCTTAGGGATCTGGAACGGAATGAAACGCTTGCTCAGCACATTGAAACGTTTAACAATACGTATGTACGAGCGGGCCAAGTCGTTACTGACACGAAAGGGCATGTAAGAAAGCTTATTAAGTTCATCCAAGATAAGTATAAGAAGGAAGCCGACAAGAGAAAAACCGACAAGGGAAAAGCTGCCCAATATGCTAAATTGGATGAACTTCTTAAGTTCTTCTCAAACTCAAATAAGAAAAGCCTAGAAAATATCTTTGAATTGCAGAAAGTTATCATTCTTGCAAAACTAAAACTTATAAATATACTAGGAAAGATAAGTAACATTGACACTTTTGTCAAAACCAAAACTGGCTATAAAGTAACTGGGGAAGAAGGTTACGTAGCCATTGATAAACTTGGTGGTGATGCGGTGAAGATTGTTGATAGACTAGAATTTAGTCATAACAATTTCTCGCCAGATGTATTAAAAGGATGGGATAAACCGGGAAGATGATAAGATTTAACGAATACGCGTCTTTATACGATCGACTGGTAGAAGGTACTCTCGACGAATCAACCTATGAGGAGTTGAGCATGGCCGGTAGAAGATCGCTCGCCCGTGCAGCTAAAAGACGTAAGTTTCAATTAGCACGATCCCGCAAAAAAATGTCTCGTAGAAGAGCTGACCAATCGCGAATCAATCGCAGGTCACAGAGACAAGCCCGTACAAATCTATATAAGAAACTATCAGGTGGAAAGTCTAAGAGCAAGCTTTCCATTGCAGGTAAGAAAAATCTTGAGAGAAGAGCTAAGGCTTATAAAGCAAGATTGAAAGTACAAAGCAAAATGTTAAGGGCTCCAAAGAGAAGAGCGGACAGAAGATGATTAATAGTTTTAAACAGTATCTAGTAGAAGAAGAAAAGACCTGTTACTGGACATTCGGCAGAATGAATCCACCCACTATCGGTCACGGCAAACTTCTAGATTCTTTAGCGAAAAAAGCTGGAAAAAATCCAGTAAAGGTTTTCTTATCACAATCTCAGGATAAAAAGAAAAACCCACTGTCTTACACGGATAAAGTAAAATTTGCTAGGAAGATGTTTCCTAAGCACGCACGTTCTATCATTATTGATAAAGGCGTAAAGACGTTTATTGAAGCGGCCAAGTCACTTGAAGCACAGGGATTCAAGAAGATGGTTATGGTCGTAGGCTCAGATAGAGTCACACAATTTGATACTGTACTAAAAAAATATAATGGCAAAGACTATGTTTTCCAAGATATTAAAGTGGTGTCTGCAGGAGAAAGGGACCCCGATGCTGATGGTGCAGAGGGCGCATCAGCTACAAAACAGAGAGAAGCGGCGAAAGATAACAACTTCGCATCTTTTTCTCAGGGGTTGCCAAAAGAAATGTCCAATAGTGACAGCAAGAAATTATTTAATGCTGTTCGATCCGGACTGGGATTAAAAGAATCTAAGGAATTCAAGAACCATGTTACTCTAAAAAAGGTTTCTGATCTTAGAGAATCATACGTTGCAGGCACCCTCTTTGAAGTTGGACAAACAGTTGCTATAAAAGGAGATGACCAGATCGGCACTGTGCAAGTTCTAGGTTCTAACTACGTAATTATAGAGGCAAATGGCATGAAGTTCAGAAAATGGCTAACTGATGTAGAGTTAGTAGAGGATCCATGTTGGGATACACATAAGCAAGTAGGTATGAAAAAGAAAGGGAACAAGATGGTTCCTAATTGCGTACCTAAAGAAAAGACAACCTCACCTCAAGATCCTGACATTAAAGATAAAGATGGAACACAGCCAAAAGCATACTATAAAGGTTTAGATTCTAAATCGACAAAATCTAGGAGAGACGCACATTTCAAAAAGAATGCAAAGAAATCTGATGACGACGCATCTGCATACAAGCCGGCGCCGGGCGATGCTACCGCCAAAACAAAACCAAGCAAACATACACAAAAATTCAAGTCAATGTTTGGAGAGTCAGCAGATGCTGCAATCAAGAAAAAAGCAGAAAAGTCAGGAATGCCAGCAGGAATCTTAAGAAAAGTTTATAACAGAGGCGTAGCAGCGTGGAAAGGTGGACACCGTCCAGGGACCACACCGCAACAGTGGGGTCTTGCTCGTGTCAATTCATTTGTAACAAAGTCAAGTGGTACTTGGGGAAAGGCCGATAAAGACTTGGCATCAAAAGTAAGGGGTTCAAAATGAAATCATTTAAAGATATCAGAGATGGATATAAGTCAATGGCTCAGCAACGAGCTGTATGGGCTACTCGCAAAGACGGCGGTAAAGGACATCCTGATAATAAGAAAAAAACAAAGAAAGAAGGAACTTGGGCTATCCCTGATAACCCTAAGGCAAAGAAAGAATTAAAAACTCTTATGAAAAAACCTTTGATCCTTGGACCCGAAGGTGATGAGGCTGCTGATAAGCTATACAGCATAATCGGTGATGATTCTTTGTTTGACGATCTCTATGTTGCCGGTAAGAAGAACCCCAAAGGCGACGCTCGTCCGATCGTTAAAAAACATATGAAGAGACTAGGTATTAAAGAAGAACATGATCTTGAAGAAGTTACAATTGGAAAAATGGTTCCAAAGCATGCTATAAAAAACGTCGGTAAAAGCCAAAAGACATTTTCAGCATATATCAAAAGAAAAACTGGAAAAGATGTTTCCTTTGATGACGCCGATTTGGTAGTAGGAGATAAGACAGTAATTAGGGGTGCATTGACTAATGATAAGATGACAACTGATCAGATGGTTGCCAAAGTTAAAGCGTTTAAAGAAGAATTTGCAGAAGATATCGATGAAGGTATCAAGCATGATCGTTATATGAGAACGCATGGTAAGAAAGCACCTGCAAAGGAAGTAGGCACTTGGATGTTCACCACAAAAGAAATGGGTGATGTAGACTATGATAACGAAAAAGTAGTATGGCGAGCCAAGCGGCCTATGAAGCTGGCACAGGCAGGCAAAGAGGCAATGAAAGCACTAGGCACTAAAGACGTCTATGTGATGGAAAGTGTAACAGAAAAGAAAAAAGAAACTGTTAAAGACTTTCTAAAAAGAGGTGGAAAGATTACTAAAGTCAAGGGTGGAACTGGCAAGGCTGGTCGTGCTGCAATGGACAAGTTTAAGAAGTCCTATAGCAAGATGAAAGATAAGGAAGCGGAAAAAGATCAAGAAGTTAATGAAGCGACAGACATTTTTAACAAAGGTGGTGTGCACGTCACTCGCTTTGCTATGGGTAAAGGGAAGTTAGGATTTCAATTTAATTTTGGCAAAGTTGGAAGATATATACAGATTCCATTAGAAAAATTACCAGTGCTAGATCAGGCTGTTAAGATGGCAAAGAAAGCTGGTAAGTCTGGAAAACAGGGTGATCTTCCTATTGCAGACAACGTCAACGAAAGAACAGATCGCTGGTATCAAGATCAACCTGAATGGGGAACACCTGAGTCTACGGAACACGCTAGAAGGATGACTCCTGGAGAGTATGCAGAATCAACTGCGGCCTATGCTAAATCTTTAGAGAAGATTGCAAGAGACAGACAACTTTCTGCGATATCGGATAAAGATAAAGAAACTCTCATGAAGATAGCAGCAATGTTAGCTAAAGAGAAAAAGAAATGAAAACATTTTGGACTATACGAGAAGATCTCGACAAAAGAAAACTGAGAAAAAACGGTCATCCTGAAGTATTAGGAAAAACTGTTACCATTCCGTTTAAAGTTAAAATGTTTAAGCAAAGAGGTTCGGGTGCAACTCAATTCACAAAGATCAAAGCATTTGCACATAAAGATCATGAAGGTCGCGGACAGATGCTTGTTTATTGGGATCCGAAGACTGGCCAAATAGATCCCGATGATGATCATCCTTACGGTAGAAAAGATTGGATGAGTGAATTTAAAAAAGAAATTGCGAAATTACGTTTACCCACTAAAGGATTTCAGTTTTCAGAGTTAGGCTTACAGGGTGACAATTATGTTCACTTGAGCATGAATCAAGATTTCACATTAGAATTCCTCAAAAAATTTGGAGGTGTAAGTAAAAATGCTTCTTACAAATAAGATATGATTAAGTTTAAGACTTTTTTAGAAGCCGAATATCAGGGTAGAAAAGTAACCCTAAATAAACCTATGAGCGGTGACGTAAAGAAGTCAAAGGTTTACGTGAAGGATGGAGATAAGGTTAAGAAGGTTGAGTTCGGTGATCCAAACATGACTATTAAGAAACACATACCTGCTCGAAGAAAATCTTTCAGAGCAAGACACAACTGTGATAATCCAGGACCAAAGACAAAAGCAAGGTATTGGTCTTGTAAGGCATGGTAAAATGATTACGTTTAGAGAATTACGCGAGAAGCTAGGAAAGAATGCTGACGCGGGAGATTACATAGACGATTTTAGAAAATCAGATGCTCCTCAGTTTAAAGGTAAGTCTGATAAGAAAAAACGTCAAATGGCAATAGCTGCTTATTTAAGCGCTAAAGACAAAAAGTGAATGAAGTTTGAAGACAAGATTATTGATATATTAAAGAAGAGTCCTTGTGATACGATAACGTTATCGCATAGACTTGGGGAGGGTATTTCTCCGGTGAGTTCAACATTAGAGCATCTTAAAAAATGCGATAAGATTGAGCTTTTTAAAGATAAATGGCAAATGAAGAAGTAATATATTTAAATGGGAAAAGGAAACTATTATGCCAAGAGAGTCACAAGCAACGCGGTTTGACCGCATTGAGGCTAAGTTAGATAAACTCGCTGAGGTTGTTGTAACCATGGCGAGAGCAGAGGAGAAGATATCAGCCTTGTCAAATGATCATGATAAAATGCATGAAAGATTAAATAAGCTTTCTGCTAAACTAGATGATATAGAAGTCAAAGTCGTTAAGAATTCTCAAACGACCGCGACCATACATAAACTGTTTTGGGTTGTCATTGCCGCAGTAGCTGCAGCAGTAACGGCGCAAGTCTTTAATTGGTTTTAAAAGGAGTCAAATATGTTCAAAGCCACAGACATTAAGAACATAGGACTTGCGTATTTGGAAGTCCTAGAACGAAAGAATAAAGAAGCTCAGGAAGATTCACATGATATGGATCCAACTGATCACGTTAAAAAGAACGATGAGACTGGAAAGTACTGCGTCTATGATAAAGACGGCAAGAAGGTCAAAGAGTTCGATGACGAGTCAGATGCAAATGAGTATGCAAAGCAAAATCACGATGCTCTTATGGGCAAAGGTGAAGATGACAATGCAGTAAAAGAAGATGCATCTAATGATAAGTCAGATGACGGTGAAGGATTAGATAAAGCAGATCCTAAAGCCGCTAAAAAGAAATTCAAAGATCGTAAAGACAAAGACATCGATAACGATGGCGACGTTGATGGATCCGATAAATATCTCCATAAAAGGCGTAAGGCCATTGGTAAGTCTATGGACGGAGAAGAAGAGGCGTTCACCATGCATAAAGGAATGAAGGTTAAGAATGTTCCTCGATCTGCCGGTAAAGATGCAAAGAAAGATAATGCAGACAGGAGAGCTGCTCAAAGAAAGAGGCTGGGCCTTGACGATGATGTAAATTATAGTGATGAAGAGATGTTCACTATGATTCAAGAGGATAATGCTGAGGGATTTCAATGGAAGGATATCAACATTACATTGTCATACCACGGTATTAAGCCAGCTACAATCTTGAGAATACTTTCAACCTTGAAAAAAGTTAAGTCTGGTAAGATGAAGTTGAAGTTTAAAGAGGGTAAGTGCGTAAAAGAAAACGCTCATACTAAAGGTGCTACTCCACCAGAAGAAATAGATAGTAAAGATTCTGGTAGTGCCAAGAAAATGAGGAAAGACCATGAGGGAGAGAAGCATGAGTATCCCGGCAAAGATAAGCAGGACGGTGCTGATGCGATGAAACAATCACCAATGAGATCTGGCGACAGAAATCTTGGTGACAAGAATCCACTAAAAAAGAAAAAGGAGAAGTAAATGATTGTACAACCATCTTGGGCAAAAGACGCAGTTCCAACTCCTAGGGGTTGGGCAAGTCCTAAAGGGGAACTTTTAAAATCAGGTAGAATTACTCAATCGGAGATTGATGAGTGGAACGCTAAGACCAAAGGTGTAGCGGCACCAGCACCAGCTCCAAAACCTGAAGTTTTGAAAGAAGCTCCAGTTAATGATAAGGATTTGACATCTTATAGCAAGAGCGAATTACTTGCGCTTGGATCACAATACGGCCTAGACTTAGATAGATCTATGTCAAAATCTAAATTAGCAGAAGAACTCGAAGACCATTTACTAGCCGAATAGATATTATTTTATCTAAAGGCTAAATTATGAATGACAACTTCGAATTAACTGAAAAAAATCTTTTATTATATGCTGCTAAGCATTATCATAATCCTCTAGGTGCGAGCTCTGATGAGTTCGAAGAGGATTTAAAAAAGTTTAAGTATATTAAACGACTTGTTAACAGGTACCTTGATGGTGGTGAGTTGTCAGAGAGATTGATAATGAACCACCTCATTGTTGTTTTTAATGTATTTGGGATAGAGGCCGGTGTAAAGATCTTAGGATTGAAATTGGAAGGAAGGCACTGGCCAGTAGTTAAACCCTTCCTGCTCTATTTGAAATATTTGAAAAATGATGAGTTTACAAATATTCCAATGGACAGCAGCGTAGTGGAAGTATTAAGGAAAATATAAATGGCACTTTTACAAAGAGCAGCAGACCTAGTATATACGTTTAGATTCTTGAAACTTCTTGTCACGCCTTGGGATAAGATGGAGGCTTTCAAGTTAGGTCTTATTGATGATGAAGGTAAGAGAGTCAAGTCAGTAAAGAAAGACGATCCCAAGAAAAAAGCAGCATACACACCATTCCACAGATTAGTCTTTAACGTTAAGAGACTCATCAACAAAGCACCCGGCGGAAAGTCTAAGATAGCTTCTTATCTTGCCGGTTTATATCTCATCAAAGAAAATGGAAATCTTAGTGATGATAGTCTTTTAAAGATCACAGAAGAGTGCGGATATGAGCCTCTAGATTTTTTATCAGAAAGTGTGAATGAATGGTTCGTAATGGACGAGAAACTGCTCGCGCCCGGCCGCTATCGAATATATAATAGTAAGATTGTCAATAGTACGTTTGAAGAGTTAATCAACCCAAAGGATAAGATAATTGTGGAACCACATTGCTATCCTGTTGGAGACGTGTTTGGTGTTGACGTTTATAAGGTGAGGCATGAGCAAACTAACCAAGAAGTATATGTAACACTCGGAGAGTTATACAAATGACCAATGAAAATGTAGCCATGCCAAGTATGAACACCACTGCCGTCGCCGGCGCAGGGAATGATAAAGATACAGTAGTTGTTAAGAAGAAAAAGAAAAAAGATCAATATCCCGGATATGAAGAAGTCGTTGCAGTTGATATGAGATTGAAGGATCAATCCAAGCCACGACTGTTAAAAAGATTTAGAAAATTTGCGGAGGAAAAATAATGCTTTCAATAATTGGATCTCTAATTGGATTTGCTGGTTCTGCAGTTCCTGCAGTAACTGACATCTTCAAAGAAAAGGATTCACGTAAACATGAATTGGATAAGATGAAAATGATGGCCGAGCTTAAACAGCAAGGCATGGACTTTGATCTTAAGATGTATGATACCATGGGCGCAGATAAAGAACATCAGCGACTAATGGAACATGATATAGCTATATCCAAAGGCACAGGTTTTATGTCTGGCTTGCAGAAGTCAGTAAGACCTGTCATCACTTATGCCTTTTTTGGATTGTTCGCAACAATTGAAATAACTCTATTGATGGACGCAATCGAAAAAGGTACCGAATTTAGTGAGGCTATCCAGCTCTTATGGGATGAAGACACAAAGGCAATCTTTGCTGCAATCATTTCATTTTGGTTTGGTTCTAGGGCTATCGAAAAAGCTCGCAAAAAATAAGCTTTACCTAAATTAATTCCTTTACAAAGTGCCCATGTTATGGTATAATAACATGGTAGTCAATTTTAACTAAGACATTTTACTTAGGAGTGCACGTATGTCTCAAAACCAGTTACCAACCTTGTACCAGCAATTTATCCATCTATCACGATATTCTAGGTGGCTGCCGGAAGAAGGTAGGCGCGAAACCTGGGCAGAGACAGTTTCTAGATATTTTGATTTTTTTGACAGTCATTTAAATAAGATGCATAATTTTAAAATAGGTGATACTAGAAAAGATTTGGAAGAAGCTGTTCTAAGCACAGGCGTAATGCCATCAATGCGCTGTCTCATGACTGCAGGAGAAGCGTTAGATAGAGAAAATATTGCAGGATATAACTGTTCATATGTAGCAGTTAACAGAGTACAAGCGTTTGATGAAATTTTATATGTTCTTATGAATGGAACTGGTGTAGGATTTTCTGTTGAACGTCAGTTCGTTTCAAAACTTCCTGAAGTAGCAGAAGAATTCTTTGAAACCGATACTGTCATTACTGTAGCAGATAGTAAGCTAGGATGGGCTAAAGCTTATAAAGAAATTATTGCCCTATCGTACCAAGGACAAATTCCCAAATGGGATTTATCGAAGGTAAGACCCGCCGGAACTCCGCTCAAAACCTTTGGAGGCAGAGCTTCCGGTCCTGAGCCCCTGGAAAGACTTTTCCAATTTACAGTGACCACGTTTAAGAACGCGGCGGGCCGCAAGTTAACATCACTTGAATGCCATGACATTGTGTGTAAGATTGCTGAGATCGTGGTAGTAGGAGGTGTTCGTAGATCAGCTCTTATTTCTCTTTCTAATCTTAGCGATGATAGAATGAGACATGCAAAAGCTGGACAGTGGTGGACAGACAACAACCAAAGAGCACTCGCTAATAACTCAGCTGCATATACAGAGAAGCCTGACATAGGTATCTTTATGGATGAGTGGAAAGCTCTCTATGATTCTAAATCAGGTGAACGAGGAATGTTCAATCGCCAGTCGGCTACAAAGCAGGCTAATAGAAATGGAAGGCGTAATACAGAAGGATATGAATACGGAACAAATCCGTGCTCAGAAATCATCTTGCGCGATAGAGAATTTTGTAACTTGAGTGAAGTTGTTGTAAGGCCGGGCGACACAGAAAAAACTCTTCTTAAGAAAGTAGAGTTGGCTACTATTCTTGGTACATTCCAATCAACACTCGTAAATTTTAAATACGTATCTAAACACTGGAAAGTCAACTGTGAAGAAGAAAGACTTCTTGGTGTTTCTCTTACAGGCATCATGGATAATGAACTTACCAATGGAAAGAAAGGTGGCCTAGAAAAACTTTTAGAAAAACTTAAGGACCATGCTGTCGAAACTAATAAGATCTGGGCTAAAAAGATTGGCATTCCACAGTCTGTCGCTATTACGTGTGTTAAGCCTTCTGGTACTGTATCTCAGCTTGTCGATGCTGCTAGCGGTATCCACGCTCGTCATAATCCTTTCTATATTAGGACAGTACGAGGTGACAAAAAAGATCCTCTTACTCAGTTTATGGCTGATCAAGGATTTCCTGTCGAAGACGACGTTATGAATCCAAGCCATACATCAGTCTTTTCATTTCCTATGAAAGTAGATTCAGGTGCCGTGTTTCGTACAGATATGACAGCCATTGAGCAATTGGAAATCTGGCTTACTTATCAAAAGCATTGGTGTGAACATAAACCCTCCGTGACGATATCTGTTAAAGAGCATGAATGGATGGAAGTTGGATCATGGGTATGGAAAAATTTTGATTGGATGAGTGGAGTATCATTCTTGCCTTTCAGTGAACATACGTATCAGCAAGCTCCTTATCAGGATTGTGGTAAGACAGACTATGAATCTGCTGTAAAAGCCATGCCTAAAGAAGTAGATTGGGCTGGATTGGCAAAGTATGAAGAATCTGATATGACAATAGGAGCACAGGAGTTAGCTTGTGCCGCTGGTTTCTGTGAAATCCAGTAATGTTCAGGTGGTGGATCGAGTGCATTGATTGCGACGGTGAAGTCCTAATCAGTACCGAAGAAAACGTACAACCTGAATTTTGTCCATTGTGTGGTCTTGAATGTAATGCAGGGGAGATAGATTCCAGTGAATAAATATCCACATGGAGTGGATATATCAAGACAATGAATTTGTTACAGCACCTGAAGAATATCAGGGCTTTGTGTATGAAGTAACAGAACTCGACACAGGTAAGAAATACATTGGGAAAAAATTCTTCTGGAAAACAAGAAAACTTCCAATCACCAAAACACGTAAGAGAAGAGTGGTTGTTAGAGAGGAGTCTGATTGGAAAACTTATTTCGGCTCCTCACAATCACTATGTCAACTTGTGGAGGCTAAGGGAAGAGATGCGTTTAAAAGAGAAATCTTAAGACTGTGCAAGACAAAAGGTGAATGTTCTTATTATGAGGCTAAGGCACAGTTTGACAATGACGTTCTCTTGAGCGACGAGTATTTTAATGAATTCATTGGATGCAAGATACATTCAAGACATATAAAAAAGTGAAAAAAGTCCTTTACAACGCGATTCAGTTGTGGTATAATAAACTATAATGACGGAAAGGAAACTATATTATGTACACAATCTCAACTCAAATAACTTATAAAACACCTAAATCCTTAATCAAACAATTCGCAACCACTCACGGCTGCATCTTATCAAAATATAAAATCATCAAAAACAACGGCGAACAACAATGTGAATTCGCATCACATAACAAACATTTCATTTTGGAATTATGTGACCAACTTCAAATCCCTCATTCTGAAATAAACTATATACGAGTTTTATAATGATTCTAATTGACTACTCAGCAATTGCTGTTGCAAACGTCCTAGTGATGAAGATGGACGTCAAAGAAAATCTCATCAGGCACATGATTCTAAACTCATTGCGCGCTTATCGCAAGAGGTTTAAAGATAATTATGGTGAGTTGGTCATATGTTGTGATGGATCTAATAACTGGCGTAGGACAGTCTATCCTGAATATAAAGCCAGCCGCAGGACTAGTAGAGAAAAGTCTCATCTTGATTGGGATGAGCTATTTAGAATTATTAATTCAGTCAGAGATGAACTGAAAGAAAACTTTCCGTATCATGTTTGCCATGTTGAAGGTGCAGAAGCTGATGACATCATAGCACAGCTAGCATATAACACAGCAACCTTTAACCACTATGAACCAGTTCTTATTATATCTGGTGATAAAGATTTTGCTCAATTACAGGTCATGGATAATGTAGAACAGTTCTCACCCATGACTAAGAAATTCATCGAAGAGCCTAATCCAAGATCTCATCTCATGAATCTTGTGCTCTCCGGTGACACGTCTGACGGAGTTCCAAACGTCCTTTCCAACGACAACGTGTTTGTCGAGGGACTCCGTCAGACACCCCTATCTAAGAAAAAGCGAGAGATGCTAGCCGATGATCCTGAATGTTTAGGAAGTGACGTGTATAGAAACTTTCTAAGAAATCAAAAAATGATAGATCTTACAGAAATACCGTCTTCTGTAAAACAGGACATTATAAATAATTTTAAAGGACAAGATCCTTGGACTAACAAAGGTAAGGTGTTTCCTTATCTGGTCCAAAACAGGCTTAAATCATTGCTTGAAAATGTACAGGAGTTTATATAATATGGCAAACACTATGCAACTTCTTGTTTGGGAAGTGCTTGACAAGATGAACAAACAACGTTCTAAAGCTGAAAAAATTCAAACTTTACGTGATAATGATTCATGGGCTCTTAAGGATATCCTTAGAGGATCCATGGACTCAACTATAGAATGGAACCTACCTGAGGGTGCTCCTCCTTACACGCCATGTGAAGAGCACAATCACCCAGCTCACTTAACTAAGGAAAATAAAAAATTTGCCTATTTAATTAAGGGTGGGAAAGGTGACCACATGCCCGCGTATAAGCGGGAACGCGTGTTTATTGGAATACTCGAAGGGATCAACCCCAGAGATGCGGAGCTAGTCGTAGATATGGTACAAAAAAAACCACCAAAAGGAATTTCAAGACCCATTGTAGAGGAGGCGTTCCCAGGACTATTACAAGACAACGCTTAATGCATCACATTTCATCAACAACTAGCAAGCTACAAGTGTTTCTGCACAAGAAATTCGTGTGGCTTTTTTACTTTCTAGGAGGCAACATGTTATCAGAACAACAAGCTAGACTCAACCAAGACGTGAAAGAACTAGAATATTATGCTGCCAAGTTAAAAAAGAAAGGAAGACTCGAACTAATGCGTAAGATTGAAGACAAGAAAGAGTTTCTTAAAAACCATTGTGCACTAGTTCATAACATGAAATTTGCTTCATAGCTATTTACAATCAGTGAAAAATGTGGTATAATTACATTATGGAGAAACATTATGAATATTTTTATACTTGATAAAGATCCAGTACGTGCTGCTGAGATGCTTTGTGACAAACACTTACCTAAGATGATCGTGGAAAGTGGTCAAATGCTTTCCACGGCTCATCGTCTACTTGACGGTACACCTACAAAAAAGCCTTCTAAATCTGGGAAAACTATGCAAACGTATTATGTATTACAAGATCCTAGAGAAGAAGTATTGTATGCTGCTGTACATAAAGGTCATCCTTGTACCAAATGGACAATGGAAAGCAAATGTAATTACTACTGGCACTATCAACACTTCGAAGCTATGGGCCAAGAATATACGTACCGTAGATCTAAAACACACTCTACGATCGAACTTTTGAGTAGCATACTCAAGAACAAGCCGATAAATATACCTGATAGTGGATTGACAGAATTTGCTCAGGCTATGAGTCATTTTCCTGAATGTAAGGTTGATGGCGATGCTGTCAGTGCTTATCGTAACTATTATCATGTAGCGAAACCCTTTGCCAAATGGCAATGGCGTAGACCTGCTCCAACATGGTGGGAAGGATATAAAGGTGCCAACATACACAGTTAGACGAAGAAGTAAAAGTCCAGACTCAGATACTGCTAGTGAGTGGGATATACAGTGCAGTCATGAAGAGCTAGTAAAGATATGCGAGGAATATGATCTTGTGCATGTCCCTAAATTTCCTGCAATCGTAACTGGATCTGGTAGATCTCATCCTACAGCTAAGACAGATGATGCATGGAAAGATCATTTAAAAGAGATGAAGAAGAAGTCTGGAAAAGGTAACACGATTAATATATAATAATGTCAAGATATAAAAAGAAAGATCAGAGTGCACGAAATAACTCAATGACTGTACGGTATGATGATCTTTTAGAATTTAAACCGATTACAAAAAACCAGAACTATGCTGTTTCAGCTTGGGATGAAGGAGATAACCTAGTACTCAGTGGCTCTGCTGGAACTGGCAAAACCTTTATTGCCATGTATCTAGCTCTTGAAGAGGTTCTTAGCAAAGAGTACCAAGCAGAAAAGCTAGTCATTGTGAGATCAGTAGTTCCTGTAAGAGAGATAGGGTTTCTACCGGGAACAGCAGAAGAAAAGGTTGAAACATACACAGCGCCGTATAGAACCATAGCAACTGAGCTATTTGGAGATGTGGCAGCTTACAACAAGATGATAAATTCAAATCAACTGGTATTTGAATCAACATCTTTTATGAGAGGAATTACTTATGATGATGCTGTCATCATGGTAGACGAGATGCAGAATTTAAACTTTCATGAATTAGATTCTGTCATAACACGTATAGGCAAAAATTGTAGAGTGATATTTAGTGGAGATTACTATCAAACAGACTTTACTCATGATAATGACAAAAATGGTATTATGAAATTCATGTCTATAGTAGAACAACTGAAGAATTTTTCTGTGATAACCTTCGGTTGGGATGACATCGTACGATCCGATTTTGTCCGAGATTATATCATGACTAAAGAAATGCTAAAAATCACTTAAGGAGGAAACAATGGCATACAAATTGTCAAATAGATCTCTAAGCAGAATGGAAGGGATCGATGAAAGAATTATTGAAGTCGTTAAAGTTGCAATTGAGCATACTAAGATTGACTTTGGTGTTACACAAGGACTTAGAACTATTGAAGAGCAAGAAAAACTGGTTGCAGCTGGCGCTTCAAAAACTATGAAATCTAAGCACATCGACGGTCTGGCTGTAGATCTTATGGCCTATGTAGACGGACGTGGATGTTGGGAACTTAACGTCTACGATGAGATTGCTGACGCAATGAAGATCGGTGCAGCGCAATGTGATGTACCTATTCGTTGGGGAGCAGCTTGGCATATTGCCGACATCCGAGAATGGGATGGAACAATGGAAGACGCCATGAATGACTATGTTGATACGCGGCGTTCACAGGGGAGGAGGCCCTTCATAGATGCACCTCATTTTGAAATTAACGAGTAGTTTAGTATTCTTACTGTTAATCGCTTGTACTCCGGTTCTAGCTCAGGATAACAAAACTGAGTCAGTACCGGATACACAGCAAAAACAGAGTACGGTTGGTGTGTTTTACAACAGTTGTATGACAAAATCACTCTTTGAAGAAGCAATTAAAAAGCACGGAGAATATCCAATATTCCAATCTCCGTCACAGTCACATGGACCTGCTGCGTTATTGCGAATCTATGTGAATGATATAACTAAAACATTTACTATTGCTGTGCAGAATGTAACTTTGCCGGATAATAATCCTACTAAGGTATGCATTCTGTCAAATGGTAAAGGCTTTGAAAACTTGATGCCTGAGGCAGGGATAAAAATTTGAAATTTTTATATGAAAATCTTGAGTTCGGATATGATGATCTGAGCTCAAGTACCACGACAGGAGGAAGACATTACAATACTCCAGAAGGTAAATACCCGAGTGTTACAACCGTTCTTAGCATTCTTAGTGAAGAGTCCATCGCCGCATGGAGAAAACGAGTCGGCGAAGACGAGGCGGAAAAGATTGGCTATAGAGCTCGTACTCGCGGCACTGCTGTACATAGCATTATCGAGCGATACTTAAAAAACGAAGACATAAATAAATCTGAATGGCCACCACACATTGTCCAATCATTTTTAAATGTGAAACCTATTCTTGATAATAAACTAGGAAAAATCTACGGAATAGAGAAAGCTCTATACAGCAAGTACTTAGGACTCGCGGGAAGAGTTGACTGCGTGGGAGAGTGGGAAGGAGTACCTTCAATCATCGATTTCAAGACATCAAGAAAAACAAAAAAGAAAGAATGGATTGAAAATTACTTCATACAAGAATCTGCTTATGCGATCATGTTCGAAGAAAGAACAGGATTGCCAATACCGAATATTGTCACTCTTATAGATGTTGACAATGATAGTCCACAGATCTTTGTAGAACACAGAGATAACTGGACAAAGAAACTTCTTAAGACAATAGAAGAATACAAGCAACGTAAATTTTGGAATTTGACACAAACACGAGGTGGAATGTGAGACGCTTTGAAAAAATAATTTTGACAGACTGCGATGGAGTGCTTCTCAATTGGGAGCAAGGATTTCATCACTGGATGATACGTCATGGATATGAGATGAAAGGTGATTGGGATCTTACCTATGACATTGCAGAAAAGTATGGACTAGATGATAAAACTAAAAAGCATCTGGTCAAGATGTTTAATGAAAATGCAGACATTGGCTACCTAGCACCTCTACGAGATGCAGTTACGTATGTTAGAAGAATACACGAACAGTTAGGATATACTTTCATCGTGATCACATCATTAACTAAAAGCCAAAACGCACAAGACCTGCGTATATGGAATCTGCAAAAACTATTTGGTAATACAACGTTTAGTAAGTTCCACTTTCTGGATACAGGACAGGATAAAGATGACGTATTAAGTATGCCAATATATAAAGATAGTGGATATTTTTGGGTGGAAGATAAATGGCAAAATGCTGAGTGCGGTGAGAAGTATGGATTGAATCCATGTCTTATAGCTCACGGTCATAACGAGCATGTTACTAACTTCCCAAGATATGAAAACTGGAGAGAGATTTACGAAGCACTAAAATGATGTACTTTATTATGGCGCTGATGCTAACATGTTTAGCAATCAGCCTATTAATAGTGATGAGGTTTACCCTCTTGTTAAGAAAAAATATTATGCACAATAAGTGTCATACTGATAATATGAAAATAGAAGATCTACACGGACATACGGAGCCTCATATATAAATAGAACCATGATCAACTCTAGAGGAGAGAATCGTGGCGCAGAAGAAATTACAGAAAAACAGTCGGTTTGAAGAGTATGACATGGATGGAGATGGAGTGGTAACTGACGAAGAGTTGGACATGGAAAAAAGAATGATAGAGCTGGAAGACCTCCGCTCTGACGTTGAAAATGAAGATAAGAGGCAAGATGCTCAAAGAAACATGGCATGGTTTGCTTTGTTTGGGATGTTACTTTATCCTGCAGGTATAGTTTTAACTGATATCTGGGGATTGTCAACAGCATCTCAAGTCCTTAGTGACATTGCACCAACATATTTTGTATCCGTTGCTGCTATCGTAGCAGCCTTCTATGGAAAGGAAGCGTTTGTTAAAGCAAACAATGGAAACGGAAAGAATGGAAAACATTAATATGAGGATATATTATGAAAAGATTGATTTATCAAGTATATGTAGGTAAGCGATCTAGATTATATGACCACTGTATAGAGTCGGTGGAAAAATATGCAAATGCTCACGACATTACGCATATGACTCAAACTAAACCTATCTTAAAAATTAGACCCGATCCCTTCGCAACTAACCGATCAAAGGAGGCTGTGGAGAGATTGGGTTACCTTCCTATCTACGAAAAAGAAAATGCATTTAATTACTTTGGCGAATATGACCAAATTGCTATCATTGATAGTGATATCTGGATTAGGGACGGCAGTCCTAATATTTTTGATGATCTTGATAGCAAGTATGATTTTGGTGGTGTAGTTGAAAGAGAGATGCCAATTGAAGATTGGTACAAACAAAAGATTATAAATTATTCTAGAATGCAATACGATCAGCTTCATAAAGGATTACCTTGGGAAGCAAAAGGTATTGACTTCAAACCCAACCAACTAGGATATGAGTTCTTTAACATGGGTCTTATGGTGATGAATAAAAGCATCACTAAATATATGAGAGGAATGAACGCACAACAGTTCATTACTCAAGCTCAGTTCAAAGATTTTGTTGATGGTTTAGGTGCATGGAAATGGAGCACTGATCAAACTCTACTTAATTATTGGGTGAAGAAAGAAAAGATGAAAGTGAAACACATGGATTGGAAATGGAATGGATTGTTCACCGCTAACAATCGTTTACGCGATTGCCATTTCGTTCATTTTTTCCTAAAAGATAAATTACCACAACAAGGTGAAAATATAGAAGAGTTAATGAAGCATGTATAAGATATTTGTCCACATCCCTAAAAATGCAGGGATGACCGTTCGTCATAGTCCACAGTTAAAAAGCAAAATTTTAATCAACACTAGAGATAGGCACATAAGTAGAGAATACACTTATGGCCTGCTAGAATATATGAATAACACTGGCGATCACCACGGCATTGAACATGCTAGATGGAGAGATCTTAATGTCAATTATCGTGAAACCTACCCAGCATTTGCGATTGTTAGAAATCCATGGGATAGAGTGGTGTCGAGATACTTCTTTGCTAAAAAGGTTATAGAGCTTGAACTTAAAGAGGATCCATCTTATGCTGATACCTCTTCATTTGAGGCGTTCTTAGAAGAAAGACATAAGTGGGGAGGAAAGCCGTTTATGTGGCATAGGGCAGTGAGAGGTTGGTATCCTGCATTTGATCATGTTTCAGACGATAATGGAATTGTCAAGTGTGATATCATAAGATTTGAAAACCTCAATGATGACCTATGTAAGTATTTCAATCTGACTGAAATGTCAAGAGCCAGGAACGTGACAGCCATGAATCCTGGTCATTACACTGACCTATATAATGATAAGACAAGACAAATCGTTGCAGATTGGTATAAAAAAGATATTGATTATTGGGGATATGATTTTGACACAGGCCCCACAAGAAATTATTTTGGAGGATAATAATGGAACCGGTTAATCCTATGCTAGCATGTTTCAGAAGATATGAATGCGATAAAGGTGATAAGCATGGATATCATGAAATTTATGAACCACACTTTGAACCGATAAAGGATAAAGAACTAAACATTCTTGAGATTGGTGTCTATAAAGGCGCGAGTTTATTGGCATGGCGCGATTACTTCTCAAAAGCAAACTTCTATGGAATTGATTTATTTGTAAGAGAGTCTAAAAGAGAGATTCAAGAAAAGCTTGATGATCCTAGAATTAAACTTATGAGAGGTGATTCAACTACAGCCGTTATTGCACCTTTGATATACCAAGAGTGGCCTAATATAAAATTTGATATTATTATTGACGATGGTCTTCATACGCCGAAAGCCAATATGAACACATTTAACAATCTGATTCCTTTCTTAAAAGAAGGAGGCCAATACTTTATTGAAGACATCTGGCCACTAGATATTATGAATGAAGAACAGATGGGACACTATTGGGTACAACGTCATCCGGATAGATACAACACACTTGATCATGAAATGTTTTTAGCTGCACTTGATAGAACTAATAAGAAAGTAGAAAGATTTGATCGAAGAAAGAAGGCCTGTCCAGATTCATATATTATGAGAATATCATGAAAGCATTTGTAATATGCATGGCTCAGAGAGGTGATTCTATTGAGGCTGCACAGAGATGTAGGATTTCTGCTCGTGAAGAAGGATGCGATTTTGAAATACTTCCTTGGGATGCGGTTGAAGCACCAGATGCACATACAGCCATTACTAAAAAACTTATAAAATGGACTTATCCTTGGCAAGGTGAAGTAAATGATTTTAAGACAGGACTAATTCTTTCTGCGTATCAAACTGCAAATAAGAATGCTCGTATTGGTTGCTTCTTAAGTCACTATGAACTATGGGAATATTGTGTCAGATCTGCAGAGCCCATTCTCATCCTAGAGCACGACGCGCTTTTCATTCGTAAACTTGATCCAAAACCTTTACTAGATTCTCGGTATGGAATCATAGGTATCAATGATCCAAGAGGTGCAACAAGGCGATCAGACATATTTCACCGACAAGTACAGGACATGCAAGAAGATATAGGACCTGTTCCTATGATAGATGATCCTAGAGTTCCACAGGGGTTGGCTGGCAATTCTGCATATCTGATAAAACCTGAGGCCGCGTCGAAAGTCATTGCAAAAGTAAAAGAAATAGGTGCTTGGCCAAATGATGCTCTTATGTGTTATCAAAATTTTAACTATAACTTACTAGGAGTCACTAAGCAGTACTATACTAGAGTACAGGGGACTCGTTCAACCACAACACTGGAGATGCCTTTCTCATGATGCTATACAAAGAAGAATACAAACAAGTGATAGAAAATGAAATCCTTGAAGCAAAAAAGCGCCTGGGACCACACGATACAGGCCATATACATACTGCTATAGGATGGATGGAACACAGACTTAAAGAAATACAGAAAGAGATAGATGAAAGCGTACGTAATAACCATTCAGAAAAATGAAAAATCGTCTGAGGCCGCTAAGCGGTGCATTGCTTCAGGTCTGAGGCACGGACTACACATTGATGAGTTTCCTGCATTTACGCCAGATGATGATCCTTTTCAAATACTCGAAAAGAAAAAACGAGTAATACCTAATGGCTTGGTTGAAAAGTGGTCAAGAAGCGAAAACTGTGCAGCAGCTTTTTTATCTCACTTTTCCTTATGGGAAAAATGTAAAGAAGAAGGACCTTTGATAGTATTTGAACACGATGCTGTCTTGACAAACAATATTCCAAATAGTATTTTAGATGGCTTTGGATTTAAGCAGTGTGTTTCTCTTGGTGCTCCAAGTTATGGTAATTTTAAGCAACCAAGATTCTTAGGTACAGGTCCTCTTACGTCTAAAAAATACTTCCCCGGCGCCCACGCTTATGCAGTGAAGCCTGCCGCAGCCACAACCTTTATTGAACATGCACAGAATGTAGGAGCAAGACCCACTGACGTGTATTTGAATATTGAGAATTTCAGGTTTTTAGAAGAGTTTCATCCTTGGCCTGTAGAAGCACAAGATTATTTTACAACCATACAAAATGAGGAGGGCTGTCAAGCTAAACATAATTATGTCAGAAACAAAGAAAAATATAACATCATCGACGCAGATTAGACCAGCCGGTCCAAACGAGTTCGATAGGGGTTACATTACAGGTTGTGACAAAAACACCGAATGGCAACTCCCATGGTTTGTAGGAAATTTCAAAGAGCATATGCCTAATGCTAAGCTGTCACTTGCTGATTTTGGCATGACAGACAAGATGATGGAATGGGCTCACGGCACTGGTGATTTTCATTCAATAGGCCAGATGAAAAGAGATAACTTACCTTCGGGTTGGTTTCTAAAACCGGGTGCAATGCTAGGAACGCCGTACAAAGAAGTGTGTTGGCTTGACACAGATTGTGAAGTTTGCGGAGACCTAGATGATATGTGGCAATATGTAGAAAATAACAAGATTGCCATGGTTGTAGATCACCCTTGGACAAAGAGAAATGTTTATGGATTAGAACAAAACATGCACAACTCAGGTGTAGTTGCTTTTAGAAATAAACCTCATATCCTGAGAATGTGGGCAGAACAGATCATGTTACAACCTGAGAGAGGTGATCAGGAAACACTTCATAAGATGCTCAATCCTATTACTATGATGGCTCATATTACAGAGCTTCCTAACAAGTATAATTATCTAAGGATTCAGTTTGATGATGGAGATAATGTTGAAGACAAAAGAGTTGTCCATTGGACTGGACGTAAAGGAGATGAACACATTAGGATGATGATGAAAGATGTCGGATAGAGTAGTACATATTATTGGAAATGGGGATTCACATAGATTCTATGAACCATCAAAGGGTTTTAAGCTAACATGTAATTTGCCTCCAAGAGAGATAGCTAACGTGTTTGCAACGTGTATTGTAGACTTTAAAATGTGTAAAGCTATACATGAAGGAAGTGTCGATCTAAGTGCTTTTCAATGGGTGTGTGGTGCAAGGCCGAAAAAGTATACTGAGATGAAGCCAGATTTCTATATGAAGTATGCACCTAACATTAAAGAGTTCTATCTAACTCTGCCAAAATACGCTGCTAACTTTACAGATTTCAACTGTGGTCACATGGCTACGCATTATGCTGCCACACGCCTTCAAGCAGATGAGATTCATCTTTATGGATTCGATTCCATATTTGATTTTAACCTTATTAGCACCACGGATTTCGTACTTCCTTCGGATCGTGATGCATTTAATACTCAAAGATTAGCCAATAACTGGAGGCCCATCTCTGAAGGTATCTTTAGAGAGTTTAAGCATGTTCAGTTTGTAGTGTATCATACACATGAGAAGGCTAAGATTGACTTACCTAAAAACGTCGAAATAAGGCTACCAAAATGATTAACGCAACATGGCTAGGACTAGTGTTCTTAGCAACAACTTCAGTGCATTTTCCATACGGACAAATGGCATATGATTTTAAGACAGAAGAAGCCTGCTGGAGCTGGTGGGATGATATTTTTACCCCTGTCCACACATATCCTAATTTTTATCACTCGAAATTTACTCTTAAGAAGTATTCTGACCCTCAATTAGGTGTCGTATTCGTCACGTGTATTGATCAGCTCGGAAAAAAGTGAAAAAAAATGCAAAAAAGTGCATTTTATGGTTTACAATTGATTCGTTTTATGGTATAATCTATCTATAAAATGATAAAGGAAAGGACATATCATGACAAATTACGTAGTACACACTCAAGGCTTGGAAAATTACGGTGCTCATTGTGAGGACGGTAAGTTCACCAGTGGTAATTCCTACTGGAAATTCAAATCTGGTACGACCTATGTCGTATCCGATTGTGAGCGCATGCAAGATGCGGTCGCTTTCGTAATGGCGGCATTCTCCGAGAACAGCTTAGGCTGGAAGGAGTTCCCTTGCCACTATCAGACTGAGTCTGAGTGGTTAACCGAAATGGCTGGTGATGATGCTGATTACCAGCAGTTTCAGAAGGAGTGTGCCCGTAGGGTATCTCCTATCACTGGGAAGCAAGCTCCCAGGTACCAAGAGAAGGAGGCGGCATAATGTCAGAGTACTTTCATTTCTTAGATAAACTAAGAGAATCCGGCGTCACAAACATGTTTGGCGCTGGACCTTATCTTGAAAAAGCATTCGATCTTGATAAGAAGACAGCTAGAGAAATACTCAGCGAGTGGATGAAACAGTTTGGAAAGGAGAATTCATAATGGGTGCAGTAAAAAATCATGCAATGGGTATTGAAGAGGACATCTTTGCTATCCCAGGTCTTGAAGCCAAATGTGGAGAATGTGAAGTTGTACAAGAATTTCAAGACTTTATCGTTAAAGCTCTTAATCTTACTTCACACTTCGATATCTCTTGTGCTGAAGAAAGTGCCACAGAACTTTGGAACGAGTTCTGGGGTAAGTATTACTAATGCCGTGGCCTCATAAAAATAGGCCACGCCCTGGCCGTAGAAAAAAAGGTTCGCAGAAGAGAAAGAACATGCGAAAAAATAGAAAAAGATGAAAATACTCTTAGTTGCCTTAATGACCATGATTCCGTCTCAACCGGAGAGAGAATTCTTTATCTTTACTAGTCACGAGTTTAAGAACGTTCAAGAGTGTAAAACGTTTGCGCAACAGAATATGCAGGCTGTGATATATAGATTATGGTCTGAATATGGACCAAGAAAACCAGAAATGATTTCTTGTGTCGATGAAAAAATCATTAACAAACTAACAAATGGAATATACAACAAAGCTACGGAAGCATGATCGAAAGGATGAACAGTATCCATTCTCAGATTCAGAAATATTAACTGTTCGCTTTTATGACGGCGTAGGTAGATCAAAAAAGGAAGCAGAGATAAAGTATGAAAAAATGGCTAAAAGCGATCGCTAATTATTTTTTGTTCCCGTGGGAATACTGGTACTACGAATATCAGTACTGGAAAAGGCAACGAAAGATGAAGAAGCAAGATCCATTTATTTACGAGAATTATGATGACGAAAAACGATAAGACTTGTTGGATATTTGGTGACAGCTTTGTAGAGACAAACGTTGATCTATTTAAGAGTAAGCATACAGATTGGTATAGACCGTGGACTCTCTTAATTGAGGATGAATTGCCAGATGTAGACACAATATGTGTTCGTGGTTTACCGGGAACTGGTATTGATTGGGCATATGATGAGTTTCGAAAATATCAAGAGCAAATGAAGCCGGGAGACTATTTGATATTTGTAGTCACTCATCCGAATAGATTTTGGTTATTTGAAGATAGACCTGAATTGTCAAATGTTTATATGCTATATGAAGGTCTTGGTCTTTCACAAGGTCAGATGAATGCTCTAGAAGGATTTAAAAAATATATTGATCGAGAAGAGAGAGGCGTAAGATTCTTAGATATAGTACAAAGCGCTATGAATTTTCATGCAACGGCGATGCAATTACAATACGTCTTGATTCCAGCGTTTCCACAGTCTGGTCATGCGCTGTTTAACCCATGGTTTCAAGTAACCGGAAGCTTGGTTGAATCTTCTGTCTTTGATCATTGCAAACATAACAGTCCTAGTAAGAAAGAACTTCTAAAAGCTATGGAAGTGAATGGAAACTATATCACAAACAGTGATGGTGGACGCGATCACCGCGTACAGCACTTATCATGGAAAAACCATGAAGTCTTAGCTAAGAAGATTGCTCATTCTTTTATGACAAGAGAGCCTTTAGAATTAGACAAAGGATTCTATCCTAATGTCATAGAAAATCAAAATGATTGGGACACATATAACTATCAATATAGAGAAGTTCTTAATCAATTTGGCAATTTAGCTCCCAACAAAAGGGATAGGCTTTGTAACGCCTAGTTGCTTAATTTGTAGAGATAGAAAATACCTCCAATAAAGCCAATAATCACTAATATTAGAAGGCCAATAGCAATCCCTTCGATCACTTTTCTTCTATATTCTTTTTGATCATATATTGCCTTTTGTCTTCTCTTGCGAATATCACCTTCTGTCTTTATCAACTCATCCCAAGCACTCGGTCCTCTTGTCATGATTATGATCTGCCTGAGTTGATTTCTCATATCCTCAGCTTTTTTCTTAGCCATGAATATTTGCATGGCCTCTTCTTCTACAGAACCAGATGCAAATAGCTTCTTAAATAACGGTGGTCTTTTGTTGTATTCATCAGCCTTCTTGATGTCAGAGACTGCGCCCATCCACCGGCTCAAATCGCCGGCCATGGACTCAATATCTCGACCGGCTGCGAAGCCAGCTTTTATAGTATTGAAGGCTCCAGTTGCTGCCGAAACGGCTGCTACGATTTCTATCATGCGTGTACCTCTAGAATATGCTAAAACAATATTGTAGAGTTCACGTCATCGTTAGAACTATTTATAAAAAAGTCCTTTACATTACATAAAAGATTTGGTATAATATAACTTAATTGAGGGTGTGGCAGAATAGTTATGCAACGGCCTGCAAAGCCGTTTTATGTAGGTGCAATTCCTATCACCCTCTCCAAACATGGAGATATATTATGATTGCGCAATTTGGTTGGTCTAATAGAGCTGTATTGTTAAAGGCAAAATCAAGACACGGAAAAAACAGGATTCACCAGCACGGTGATATCTGGCGTGTCGCCGGTGAAGGCAAATTCAATGGCCAACCGGCGCTGAGTCTTTCATCTGTAGAAAAAACAGATAGGGGTGAGTTTGACGGTAGGTGGGTACTGTTAAATGACGATAAAGATTTTGAAATAATAGAGGATGTAATCATATGAGTTCACAATTAATGCCAGCGTACTACACTACTCTTAACACTAAGAAGTCTAAGGCTAAGAAGTTAGATGTAGAGAAGATGAAGGCTGAAATGAAAAAGTACAACAAGGATATGCGTAGGATTAGAGCTTTTTCTGCACAGTTCGAAACCGTAGAGGAATATATAAATTATAAGCTAGGAAAACCAAGGAAAAAACATGTCTTTAAAGAGCTTGACGTCAAAAAGCAAGATGCTCCAAGACATAGAGAAAGCGAGGACGTTAAACATGGTGTCAGTACATCAGACAAAGTCGCCGGATCTTGTCCAAAGCGGGAGCCTCGGCAATACACAGGAAACTACATCGTTGGAATCGCAACGATGCACAAGTCCAACCTTGTTCCAGTGGGCAGAAACACAGATGCGAAAGACTTCGCAACCATGCGCAGGGGATAGGGGCTGGGATTATGACCAGTTCGGTCACGGTAGTTAACCACTGGTTATATAACTACAGGGGATAAGTGTTACGGTAGCACGGCAGGCTCCAACCCTGCAAGCGTGGGTTCGACTCCTACATCCTCTGCCACGTATATATATTTGCGGGTAAGCGGTACAGACGGCGAGGTACACCAGACTGTAAATCTGGCGATTAAGATCTTAGTAGGTTCGAATCCTACCTTACCCACCAACCTTAACTCAAAAGAGACTCAAAATAGAAGTATATTATTCTGGAAGTGGTAGTACCTTTTATTTAGAAAAAGGTATTTTTATCAAAAGACTGGCGTGGGATCAAGACCCACGCTGGTTTGATATGTATCAAAAACTTAGAGAGCATGAACCGCGCTGTGTTGAAGTGTACAAGTATGAGAATAGAAACGTACACATGAAATATATTGACGGTGTAGTTGTAAGAGATAAATTAAGCTTAGAAGCATATCTTACGGTTTGTGACATACTACAAAACATAGGAGAGTTTTGTAAGATAAATAAAATTGGATTCTTTAATCACGACATCAAGCTAAAAAACTTTATGATAGAAAATCATACAAATAAAGTCTATATGATTGACGTCGATGGTTTTAAATTTCATTCTCTGAAAGGAATATGAATTTTGTGTCTTATCTGTCAGATAGAGATCAGAAGCTCGACTGGCCACCTACAATTCAAGACTTAAGAGCTTATGAATGGATCTGGAAAAAAATTAGAGGAGCTGCAAGAAGAAGAAGGGACAGGGCCATTTCCGATAAGCTCCACGAAGTTCACACCCCCTGGCATCAACGACAAACTGAGAAATCTTTATGAAACACTTACTGATTTTTATCACATTGCTCATCGTATTCGCAACTCCAGCGAAAGCTCATCCTGACGGCGCTATCCCTTATTGGTATCCATCTAGTTTCATATATGGATATATTAATGGGTGTGCTGATCAAGTAGAAAAAAAACAATTGCCGTTTACTGAAATAATGTGGCCAGAGCAAGTAAGAGAAGTGTGCGGTTGTGTAGTAGATGCTTTTAGGCACTCTGTTACATATCAAGATATTCTAGATAATGCAACAAACAATGAAATGGTATTAATTGCTACTGCTACATTTCCTGTCTGTGTTGATGAAGTGTTAGCTAAAATTAAAAGATAACAAAAGTGTAACACTAATAAAACACTGTTTTGAATACATATTAATTTAACCTTTAAATTTAAGGAGAATATGAAAAGAATATTTTCAGTATTTGTTGGCTGTCTTATCGGCCTTGGTATAGTAACTCAATCACAAGCACGTGATAAAATTACGATCGTAGGTAGTTCTACAGTCTATCCATTCACTACAGTTGTAGCTGAAAAACACGGTAAAAAAGGTTGGAAAACACCAATCGTAGAATCCACTGGAACAGGTGGTGGAATGAAGTTGTTTTGTGCAGGAGTTGGTGCAAAACATCCTGATTTTACAAATGCCAGTAGGGCAATCAAGAAAAGTGAAATTGAACTCTGTAAGTCAAATGGAGTCAATGGTATCATCGAAGTGATTGTTGGAAATGATGGAATTGTGTTTGCTCATAAACAAGGCCAAAAACAGTGGAACTTAACAAAAGTTCAGCTCTGGAAAGCCATGGCTTTGCATGGTCCTAAACCATTGTATTGGAATGAGATTGATTCTTCATTACCAAAACAAAAAATTCATATCATGGCTCCACCTCCAACGTCTGGCACAAGAGATGCATGGAACAGCCTTGTTATGAAAAAAGGATGCAAACTTGCAGGAATGTACAAAACACTTGGCAAGAAAAAGTGCGCATCATTCCGTGATGATGGTCCAGTTGAAGAGGCGGGCGAAAATGATACTCTCATTGTAAAGAGACTTGGTGCTGATAAACATTCTTTCGGTATCTTTGGTTTCTCTTTTCTACATGAGAATCAAGACTTAATTCAAAGTTCATTGATTGAAGGTAAAAAAGTAAGTTTGGAATCTATTCAGAATTATTCATATCCAATTGCAAGACCCCTGTTCTTTTATGCAAAAAAGGAACACTTTCTCATTATCCCCGGTATGAGTGAATTCATGGCAGAATATACATCAGAGGCCGCAATGGGTGAGTATGGATATCTTGCAGATCAAGGTCTTGTTCCTTTAGAGTATAAAACTTTAGAAGAAGTTCGATATAACGTAAAGAATTTGGTGGCAATTAATGACTAAAGAATCTTATGATAGACTAAAGAAAGTAAGTAGGTACTCTGCGATTGTTGGTATGACTTGTGCCACAGTTGCAGTTGTACAAAATTTCTTTATGATTTACATGGTAAGTAAATTAGTTTTTGAATATTAAATCCCTCCTTAATAACTAAAAATATCAATGGCTTGTGAATTAATTGCATAAGCCATTGATTTCATTAGCAAAAAAAATGCATTTTTTCCTTTACTTTTCTGTTCAGTGTGGTATAATATACTCATGATGAATGCAACAGGAAAGGACAAAATGCAAATCACTCAAGAAATGATCGATAGCGCAACCAAACATTTCCTCAACAACGGTGGGGAAATCACAGTGCTCCCCGAAGGTGCTTCCCCTGAAGTCCTTCATGATCAGACCATGAAAAAACTCATGGCTGATACCGGATCATCGACTAAGATTGATAAAGAAGCTGTCAATTTCTCTCGCAAATCAGAAAATAAGGAGGCCGAATGAGTGCAGAACAAGAAGGTACAGTGGAAGAAGGTTTGCTTTGGTTGCAAATGTATGGTGTTAAGAATTTCAAGGACTACACCGGCGAATGGGTTGAAGTCCGGTGTCCACAGCAGTTAAACCTCTTTGGCGATGAGATCGTCATTGAAGACGTAATCCCTCACCTGGTTGAACAAGGAGTATAATGGCTAGATACTGCACAATCACAAAGCTAGAAGATGGCGAAAAGGTTCTCGGATCAAATACTGCTGGTCCTTATCATTTGCAAGAATGGGTTTCTCGCGAATTCATTCGCAGCCCTGAGTTACAGTCAGGCACTTTCTTAAAGTCTTATGAGCAGGCAGTAAATTATGCAAAAGCCATGAAGCTGGAGATAAGAGATGAGTTCGATGATTAATTTTAGAGATCGTCCATACATCAGACCTTCAGTAAAAAATGAGGCCATTGCAGCCACAGACTGGTTCTTACGTAAATATATAGAGCCGGAACTTAAGGATGAAGAGCCAACGTTTATAGATATCTCTTTCAATAAGAGACTAGACACCATGGGACTTTGCACTGACGAGGAAGACAATGAATTCCTTGTTGAAATCAATCCTGTTGGACAGGATAAGAATGACATGATAAGAACTCTTATTCATGAGCTAATACACGTAAGGCAGTATAGAACTGGTCAGATGCAACCTGTTACGGGTGGAACTAAATTTAAAGGTAAGCGTTATGACCTTGATAGTGAGTATTTTGATACTCCTTGGGAAAAAGAAGCTTATAAATTAGAAGGTAAGATCTCAGGAATCTGGAAACGAACAATAGAAGGACGCAAGTTTAACGGCCCCGTAGCTCAGTTGGATTAGAGCAAGAGCCTTCTAAGCTCTGGGTCGCAGGTTCGAGTCCTGCCGGGGTCGCCAATAAATAGAACCATGATAGAAGTAATAAGTTATCCACGTACTGGCAGCACATATGTTCAAAAGATTCTTTGGGCATATATTAATGACACCAATGATCATAAGAGATATAATGAAAGGCAGATAGAGCCATTCAAGAAGGACGTAGATCCTACTCTGGTCGATTCTATAAAAAACAGCAAAGACACTTGGGTCGTTAAGAATCACGTTTTTCATTATGATAACGTGCATCATGAATTCTTAAAAAATGAATGGGAACCTATCGTAGAAGAAAAGGTGTATTGTGTTAGGCAAGACCATTTTAAATGTGCAATAAGCTACTGTGTTGCAATAGTCCTCGACAGGTATTTTTGGTATTTACATGAGTATGAAGAGCTAGAACCATTCTACATTGATGAATCTTTCTTCATGAAAGAATATAATAACATAGTGTCTTGGCATAATAGGATCTTAAAAGAAGCTCATGAGTATGTAGATAAGATAGTGTGCTATGAGTCATTATCATTAGATCCTGCTACTGACTACATGATGATCATGAATCATGCATGGGGTGAGGAGCTACCAAGATGGCAGACATCCACCCAAAAAACACCTCTTGACTACCCTACGATAGTCCAAAATTATGAGGATCTAGAAAAAAAAGTGAAAAAAAACGTAAGTGGTTGATTTTAAAAGGAAAAAAAAGTGAAAAAAATGCATTTTTTCCTTTACAAACCCGAAAAACTGTGGTAGAATAGTACTATAAAATGGAAAAGGAAAGGACATATCCATGGCAGATTTTGATTACGAAGCTAGACTTGAACTTATCAGGAAAGTAGCTAAAGCTCACAAAGCAAAAATGCAGCGTGACAAAGAAATGCTGGCTGAAATTGAGGCCGGTGAAAAGGCTGTCGATGACGACACCAACATCAATCAATGGACTGATGCTTCTAAATACGCTGAGGAACACTATGGTGATCGCCTCAGAGATCAACAAAACTACGAATCTTATGAAGGGTGGAACTAATGACCAACTGGACCAAAGAATCAATGCTATCTCATCTTCAAAGCGGGATAGCTACTGTGCAGTTCACCAAAGTAAACGGTGAAAAGCGAACAATGTCAGCCACTCTGGTAGAAAAGCTGATTGAGGAAAATACAACAAACAAAGACAAGAACGGTAATGTTGGCACCAACACACCGGATGTCTTGGCGAATGTCAAAGAGGATAAGCGTAAGACTAATCCTAATCTTATTGTATGCTTTGATCTTGATAAGAAAGATTGGAGATCATATCGAGTTGACTCGCTAATCTCTTTTGATTGGGTATCTACTGACGGAGAATATTAATTGGCTGCATCTGCAAATCTACTTAAAAAAAGACCGCGTAAAAAAGCTAAAAGATTAGATCGTCGTACTGGCATTGCTGCTGCTCCCTTTGAAAAGGGATACAAGCGAGTTCAGTACTACTTTCATCAAGAGCTTGAACGTAAGGATCTATCTTCTTGTCTAAAAACTTACATTAAGAATAATGTGAGCAAGCAAGACTATAAGGCTATATCGGCAAATCCAGAGTACCTGTTCTACATGTACACTTATCAGGCCGCCACGGCATACTGGTTGAACAGCGGACTTGAAGAAAAGCAGGTTACAGATGACAACGGCACTAATTGGAAAAAGGCTTTGGAGAATTATATCCAAGACCTTATAGTAAGAGGCAAGCCGCTTCTTAAAGAAAAAGAAGAGGCTGCTCAGGTCAAGGGTAATGTAATTCACTTGTCACCTCAACAGAAACTGGCCAATAAGATTGGTAACACCATCATGCAAGATCTCTTAGATCTTGAAGATGAGTGGATTGAGGGTGAAAAGACTACACTTGATATGTACAATAGAATGAAGTACCACGGATTAACCGGTGCGGCGATTGTCCCGGTTAAAGCGATGATTGAGGGCTGGCTTCTAGATTATGAAGATGCCATTTATAAACGTTGTGATCAAGCAGTTGAAGGTTACTCACACCTCTCAAAGTCAGAACTCAATCGTCGCGCCAAACACTGCCATGAGATGTTGGCTGATCTTGAAAAGATAAAAGCATCTACTAAGGCGAATCGTAAAGTAAGAGTTAAGAAAACAAAATCAGCAGATAAGCAAATCTCAAGACTAAACTTTTGTAAAGAGTCAAGTGAGGCAAAGCTTACATCAGTGAATCCAATATTACTGGTCGGCGCAAGTCGTATATATACTTACAATGTAAAATATAAACGGCTCACGGAATACGTAACGGAATCAATTGGTGGATTTGAGATCAGTGGCTCTACACTAAAAAACATTGATCCTGACCAATCGCGTCAGGTGACTCTGAGAAA
>MDSW01055047.1_pt1 | contig 88659 bp, 83 predicted proteins | sample 811171 | NCBI WGS metagenome assembly MDSW01 (sample SAMN05326641, study PRJNA326480) | marine metagenome | isolation source: seawater | place: Atlantic Ocean: North West | collected 2012
CCATACGGCTCATGGCCAGGTACATTAAGCAAAGAAGAGAGCAGAACGATGTAGGAACATCGCGAGATTGTGGCTGGACCTATATTCGGGGGTTGACCAGGGAAGATCTGCAGATTATGCGTGCCAATATGATCCTAGGTTTTCATATTGCACCTATGTTCCTACCACATATGACAAAATCAAGATCTCTGGCGATTACCAGCGCCTGCTCGTTGTCATACATGGCTCCGGACGAAATAACCAATCGGTTCGTGATCGGTTTATTGATTTTGCGGAAGAACATAACTGCATCATTCTGGCTCCGCTTTTTCCATGCGGCATCACTTCTCCAGAAGATCGGGACAGTTATAAGTACCTGAGAACAAATGACATATTTTATGACAAGGTCCTTCTGGCCATGATTGAGGAAGTACGCAACAGGCTCTCCCTACCTTCTGGAAAATTCATGTTATTTGGGTTTTCCGGAGGGGCGCATTTTGCTCATCGCTTTTTTTATTTTCATCCGGAAACCATTTCTGCCTTGTTTGTCGCATCTCCTGGGTCGGTCACCTTGTTAGACCCCTCCAAAAGCTGGTGGACCGGCATTGGCAATATCAAGGAACTTTTTAATGATGACATCCATTTTGCCACGCTTAGAAAACCAGTTATACAACTCGCCGTAGGGGCCGAAGACATGGATACTAAAGAAATTACCCACAAACCCGGGGGGATATATTGGAAACCTGACGCCAATGACGCCGGAACAACCCGGATAGACAGATTAACCAGTTTGTATCAGAACTTTCGAGAAAACGGTTTGAATGTGCATTTGGACATTCTGCCGGGAGTAGGACATGACGGGCCGGCGATGTGTGAGCGGGCCAAGCTGTTTTTTAAGGAATATCTGTCCTCAGCATAATAACCTCCACCCCCTATTCTGCGTTAAAAGTATTATTTAAGGTTTTCCCTCAAACCAACACCAAAGCCGCAACATTTAGCCTGCGGCTTTAGAGTGAGTTGTGCATAGGTTGGCATAATTCACTCTAGAGTGAATGGTGAAGAGGTTGCCCCATTCTGCCGGTCAGGTCTGGTTCAGGAGCCAGGGATTTGGCGCAGGCCATACTGGCGGTACGGCCCAGCCAACCTCTGCACAATTCACTCGAGCTTAAACACATCATGATTTGATCTGATTTAACCGGTTCTTCTCAAGAAATCGGTGCAGTTCCAAGAAATAAGCCTCAGCTTCCTCAAAAAAAGGCATATGTGAAGAATTTTCAAAGACCCGAATGGTCGAATTGGGTAAGGCCTGATGAATTTTCATAGAACAGGCAGGAGTGAGTTCATCATACATTCCCACTATCACCAAAACCGGAACCGTAATCTTTGGTAGATCCGGCACCCTGTTCCAATCTTTCATGTTACCGGTATAAGTAAACTCATTGGGGCCCTGCATTGTCATATACGGCCCCATATTCCAGTCCCCCAACGACTTCCTAAGCGCTGCGGGCCATTCATCCAACCGGCATACATGCCGGTAATTCAGCACCGTTATGGCCGCTTGATATTCTGGATGATCGAGCGTCCCTTGCGCCTCATGACGCAACATCATCGCAACTGTTTCCGACCCCAAGGCATTACGCAATCTGTTCAGCTCACTGACCAAATGCGGGATATTCGCCGCCCCATTCGCCAAAATCAGAGAGCGGAGGTTCTTCTGATATTTCAAGGCATATTCTATCCCTAGCCATGTCCCCCAGGATTGCCCCAGAAAATGTATTTTCTCTAGCCCTAGCGCCTGCCGAACTTGTTCTGCCTCTTCTACATACCTGCCTACTGTCCATAACGAAGAATCTTCCGGTCGGTCCGAGGCGCCACACCCCAATTGATCCCAAGCGATGACTCTATACCCCTTTTCCACCAGAACCGAATGACTGTCTCTGATGTAATCACAGGGCAGGCCCGGACCGCCATTAGCACAAAAAAGCACCTCTTCTCCCGTACCAAAGCTATAGGCTACAACGTTATATCCTTCGCGTAATTTTACTTTGACGACTTGGTCCGGTTTTCTTTCCATATCTCACTCCATTTTGTTTAGATGGCACCACCTCCCTTTCCCTGCCCACATGTCCTGCTCTGTTATCGCCTATAATTAAACACACATACCTAGAGTGAATTGAGCCAACCTCTTCACAATTCACTCTAGACCGAAAACCGGTTGGACATAAAAGTTTTACTTTCTCCCGGGGCTGGAAAAACTGGTGTTTTTTTTATAATAATGGTATAAAAGTCTAGCATTAAATATTATATCTTATTTTGGCTACTATTTAAAGATGGCACGGACTCGAAAAACAGATAAAAAAAACTCAAATCTAGCGATGGCGCTACGAGAAGACATTCTGGCAGGGGTTTTTCACGCCGGAGAATGGCTTAAACAGGCCGACATCGAAGAAAAATATAACGCCAATCGTTTCGAGGTGCGCATGGCGCTCTCCGACCTTGCGGCGCGCAAAATTATCGACCATATCCCCAACCGGGGCTATCGGGTTATTCAACCCACGGATCGGGAACGAGAGGAGCTGTACGAAGTACGCACTATTCTGGAAACGGCAGCAGCGAAACTTGCCGTTCAACGCGCCACGGAAGAAGATATTGCCGAGCTGAAAGCCCTTGTCGACAATTTTTACGATGCTATAGAGACCAAAAGCCAGAAAGAGTTGCGCGAATTAAATGTCAGGTTCCATGAAAAATTCTATAGCCTATCCGGCAATGATCTCTTGGCCCAGCAAATCAAGGAAATGCGCGAACGAGGCCTTCCCGGCCGCGTGGGAAGCTGGAATACCTTAAAAGCGATACGCGCCAGCAATGATGACCATGCCACCATGGTGGACATGTTGCGCAAGAAGGATAGCGAGGGCATTGCTTATGTCGTCTATCGCCACCTCAATCGCTGGCGGGAATTTTCTCAGCCTGATATGCAATAAACCTTATACCGGCTTAATTCTCCAAAAAAGACAGGAATATCCCCTTTAGGACTCTCGCAGAGTGTTGAAAAAGTTCTCACCGATAATGAGTTCTGGGGATATTCTGGTACTTTACATAATTTTTGCGAACTAAGTCTCCTCCATCAATAACAGCCAGAACTTTCCATAGATTAAACCGGTGATTTATAGGGGCCTCACCATTAAAGTGAATGGAGCCAACCTATGCACAATTCACTCTAATCTCCCATAAGATCCAGCACCCGTCCCCGTTTGATGATACGCCCGACTTTATGCATGACGCCATCTTCATCAAACAGTCCAACCCGATCCAGGATAAGCGCAACATGCCAGCATTTGGATTCTCCCTGGCCTTTCACGGTGACATTTGTACAAAGTTTGTGATTTTCAATCTTCCAGCTCCCTTTCATTGGATTACTGACAATCTCCCAACAACGCTCACCTTCCCGCCAATATTTATAAGAGACAATTGCCTGGGCAGAGCATATTTCTGCCACTTTTTCAGACCTCACTTCTTTATAAGAAGCGACCCAACCTTCCAGCTTCCCGGATTCATCATAATACACCGCCGAGCGGCCGTTATTTCTGAGGGTATTACCGGGAACAACCATTTCCAGTTGCTTATTTGTCAATGCCGGAATTCTTACACTTGGCCACATCCTACCAAGACCTGCACCGCCTTCACCCCCTTCGCCGGCCCAGATTTTTTCCAACGCTTCACTCAACTCGCCGGGATAATCGTTCAGGCTGTGCCAATGGCCCGCTTCGCCGCCCTCATCTCCGTGCTGGCTGACCGCCCCTTCCCCACTCTCTCCCGCCTCGTTCCCGCTGGCCGCAAAGGCCGGCGATACGGGCGAAAGAAGCTGATAAGCCGGTATGGCCTTATCTAGCGTTGTTGCAGCAACCCCAACACTGACACAAGCACCGATGCCATACCACATTTTCATAGATTTCATTGTTGTTTCCTTTGACTAATAATTTGCAAAACGCATACACGGACGCAAACATCGTCAAGCGATGTCATGGCTTTAGACGAAGCCGTCATAAATTTCCCGTAAACTGACACTGAAAATGAATTTTGTCCTGTTTTCGATCTGGTGGACAGGCAAGTTTTCCGTCTTCCCAAAAGAATGGTCACATTTCCCATGGGGCTCTAATAAAAGTGACAATCTAATAAAAGTGAACAGTTTATGACAAACCTGCAAAAAACACCCCCTTTTCCTCTTATTCATATTGCCGGAAAACCTTTCGAGAGAGGCATCAGTTATGGGCGACAGGCCGGCGACAGGATCGCCACGGGCCTTGCCATTTATCGCGAAGCTTTTGGCGTCGCGGGCGTCGAATGGCATGAGGCCATGATCTATGCAGAACGTTTTTGCCAGCAGGTTCGAGCCTATGATCCAGATATGTATGTCGAGATCGAGGGTATCGCCAAAGGCAGCGAACAGCCGGTCGAAGCCATCGTGGCCCTGAACGCCCGAACCGAAATTATTTTCTGGCGCGACAACGAACTCGACCCCATAAAAAATATTGCGAATGCCGCGATGCAGGAAGAATGCACGGCCGCCTTGGCCTTGCCGTCCGCCACCCGGGACGGGCATGTCCTTCATGGGCAAAACTGGGACTGGAACCCACGCTGCGCCGATTCCGCCATTGTCCTGAGAATTGAAAATGATGATGGCCCCGACATTCTTACCTTTGTTGAGGCCGGCCAGCTTGCTCGGCATGGCATGAATAGTGATGGTGTTGCCCTGACCGTCAACGGGCTGCAATGCGACCTGGATTGTGGTTATGTGGGCGTTCCCAATCCCCTGATCCGGCGCCGCCTGCTGCAATCGCCAACCCTGGCCGGCGCGATTGATGCCGTGTTAAACACCCGGATATCCTTTTCGCACAGCCTCATACTCAGCCATACGGCGGGGGTCGCGGTTAATCTGGAAGCCACACCTGAAGAAAATTTCTGGATTCAGCCGGAAGACGGCATTCTGGTTCATGCCAATCATTTTAAATGTCCGGTTGCCAGAGGAAAAATAACAGATGTCGGATTGCAGCGCTGTCCGGAATCCCTCTACCGTGATCAGATTCTTCTCGACCACATGCAAGCGCACCGGGGTCAGATCACAATTGAAACACTAAAGGAGGGATTTGCCAACAAATTTGGCGCACCCGATGCCATCCTGCGTAGCCCCAAGGCCCGCCCCGGTGGAAATTTGTCCGGAACGGTCGCAACCCTCATCATGGACACCACCGCACAAAAAATGTGGTTGGCTCCCCGTCCTTATCTAGATATTGACTTCACCGAATACAGCCTGTCCGCTTGAGGCCGGACAGGCTGTATCGGGTCCTGATCCCGGTTATCCCGGGGCATTTTCCTTAATCGGGAAATGCCCCGGTCAGCACATCATAAAAAAATTCCCGGGTTTTCTGGGAAACCGGGACCACATCATGGGCCACGCCCTCAAGAATATCCAGACGGGTGCGAGCCCCACATTTTTCAAAAGAGGCCGCCAGGCTCCTGATCCGTTCGCCCCGATCCCGTCCGGCGTCATTCGCCCCCTCCACATAATAATTATCGCCGGGCTCAAAGGTGATTTCCCAGGTTTCCCGGTCCGCCCCACCAACCACAAAATGCAGAGGCAAATTCCGGAAGGCAGCCTTGTCAACGGTGATCCCGAATTTCTCTTCGCAATCGCCCACACCAACCCACCATGGTTTTTCAGGATCCAGCAAAGTAACAGAACCCGGCGCACCGATTGAAGCCGCCAGAATGCGGTCCGGATGCAAGATGGTGAACCGGTGGGTAAAATGGCCGCCGCCGGAGAAACCAAACATCATGACTTTTTCCCCACTAACGCCGTATCGGGCCGCCACCTCGTCGATCATGCCGAGAACGATGCGGTCATAGCGGATCTCCCCTTCCTGTATATATTTATATCCACTCATATTACCGTCCCCCAGAATGTTAGCCGGAAACAATGGTGCCAGAATAATGCAGTTATTGTATTCGGCAAATTCCGAAAACAGCTCCCGATACAATGCCTGCATGCGTCCCGTGCCATGTACCGACACCAAAATCCTGGTCTGGCTGTGATCCAATCTAGAAAAACGATGCGGCACATATAGAGCGTAGGAAAACCGGGGGTCAATATTGGAGGCATAAATCGTGGTTGCCCCTGTGTGATAAAGAGCGGTCATGCGACCCTGTTTATCAGATTCAGATAAAGGTTCCATATGTGAAGCTACCCTGATGTGACATGTTCCATTTAGGAGGCGACAAAATGATCCTCGCCCACTTTGTTATAGGTTACAGCGGGTTCCCGGTCCGATTTCAAGGCCGGCGCAGCACCACCAGTAAAATCGCGCCGCTGCAGCGCATATCCTCCCTCGGCGGTTTTGGTTAACCGCGGCGTTGCGGTCAATAAGCGGCGGGTATATTCATGATGTGGCCTGTTGAAAACAGCCTCTGCTGGTCCTATTTCCACCAGACACCCCCGATACAAGACCCCAACCCGATCAGCAATATGTTCCACAACACCCAGGTCATGGGACACGAACAGGCAAGCAAATCCGATTTTCTGTTTCAGCTCAAGCAGAAGGTCCAGAATTTGCTTCTGTACCGTAAGATCCAGGGCCGAAACCGGTTCATCGGCGATAATAAAGTCAGGATCTGTTACGATAGCGCGAGCGATGCTGACACGCTGCCGCTGACCGCCGGACAGCTGATGGGGAAACCGATCCAGAAACGCCGCATCCAGTTTGACATCGGCAAGCGCCTTTTCCACCTTCCCGCGGCGATCGGCGGCCGGAAGTTTGGCATTGAACAACAAGCCTTCCGCGACAATATCCCGCACCCTCATCCTGGGATCCAGCGACCCGAACGGATCCTGAAAAATAAACTGAATATCCTGTCCCTGAAACCACAGGTCACCAGAAGTCGGCGGTATAAATCCGGCAATTGTCCGACTAAGGGTGGTCTTACCTGAACCGGACTCTCCGATGATCGCCAAAGTTTCCCCCTGGCTGATGGTAAAGGAAACCTTTTCCAGAGCCGCAACGCTTTTCCGGCTGCCAAACAGACCACAACGGCGATCTGCAAAAGCAACCGTCAAGTCTCGCACCTCCAGAATAGGCGCACGCGCCTGTCCTCTAGACCTCTTCCCATACTCTTCCAAGGCCTGGGGCGAAGCTTCTAAAAGACGCCGGGTATAGATATTCTGTGGGGACCGTAAAATATTCTCAACCTGACCCTGCTCGACAATTCTGCCTTTATTCATCACGCTTACCCTATCGCACAGGGTCGCGACAGCCCCTAAATCATGCGTGATCAGAAGCACCGCTGTTCCCATTTCCAACGCGATTTCCTTCATCAGCAGAAGGACCTCTTCCTGCACGATCATATCCAGCGCGGTCGTCGGCTCGTCAGCAATTAACAGGGAGGGGGCCAGGATCAATGACGTGGCAATCATCACGCGCTGACGCATGCCTCCGGACAGTTCATGGGGATATTTATCCATCACCATTTCTGGCGTGGGAATCTGTACCTTGGCGAGCATCTCCACCGCCCGCTCCCGGCAGGTCTCCGGCGGCAGTTTCTTATGATACTGCAACGCCTCGGTCAATTGAACACCGATTTTGACAGCCGGATTCAGGCTGGACAAGGGTTCCTGAAAAATAAATCCGATTTCCTGCCCCCGCACTGCTTTGAAAGCATTGACGCCCCCCATCAGGAGATTTTGAGTCTTATAAAGGATTTCACCCCCAGTTATTCTGGCCCCTTCCGGCATAAGCCCAACAAGCGCCCGAGCCAGAAGCGTCTTTCCCGACCCCGATTCCCCAACCAGGGCGGATAATTCTCCCGGAAAAATGTCAAGACTGGCTCCCTGCACGACCTTCTGCCACCCCTTTTCTCTAGGAAAAGAGATCTCCAGACTTTTTAAGTGTAACAGCGGCGAAAGCGGATCTGTCATATAAAAATACCCTTTTATAGCTATAATGACGGATATTGATGTTTTATTCCTGACTTTTTCTGCCCGGATACTTTATTTTCATATTAAAAACATGGAATCCATTAAGGTATCTGGAGTTCATAACTATATTTCGTCTTGTTATATACTGGGATGGCGTTTACGTCGCCTATGGGGCAAAATGGGATCATATCCGAAAGGGCACTGAATGCTGGAAGTTAATACGCGTCCTAAATCAACGGCACTGTATGAGCGTATCCGGAAACATATTCTGGAAGGACAATATTTTCCTGGCCAGTGGCTCAAACAAGCCGACTTGGAAGAATCGTATAATGCCAGTCGATCAGAAGTCAGAGCTGCTCTCAGCACACTCGCTGAGCGAGGTATCGTCGAATATATCAAAAACCGTGGATTTCGTATCTTTAATCGCTCTCCCGAAGAAATCCGGGAAATTGTCGAAATGATCGTCGTCCTCGAAGCTGCGGCGGCACCTGGTATTGTTAAAAATGCAACTGATAAGGATATCGACGAGCTTGAAAAACTTGCTCAAAAGTTTGACAGTCTGATTATCTCAGCTAGCCATGCAGAACTCCGCCTGACCAACTACCGCTTCCATGACATGCTTAATTCTCTGTGCGGCAATAACCTTATGGCTCAAACAATCCGGAATCTTAGAGAATGCTGTGTCAGCGGCCCCTTCCAGAGATACACAACATTTTCCGGACTTCAGGAAAGCAGTTGCGAACACTTTGACATCGTCAGCGCAGTGAGAAAACGCGACGCTGGCGCCCTTGAAAGCCTCTTACGCCAACACGCTACGCACGCCACCTGACGCTGCCCCCCTTTTTCTGCACAAGACAACGATCATTCCTTCAGAACACCTGAAGTTAGAGTGAATTGTGAATGGGTCAACCTATTCACAATCCACTCTAGCACCTTCGTTATTCCTGCATATCCTACTTAATGAGTTGAAATTTACCGCCGATATCTACCATGTCAGGAACCGTTTTTCCCTGCCCCAAGAGAAACCGAAAAGAAAATACCTTTTTGAATTAATACGTTATTCATTATTCCAAGAAAAGTTTATATATGTTTTGAAAAATTGGTAACTATTTTATAAACTATTATGGTGATTCTGAAGCATAATAAATAAGGAAAGACATCACAGGCTTCGTTCACAGCAGAAACCCGAACACATAACGGTTTTCAGCAAAATGGGAGTTTTCAACATCGGGAGTTTAGAAACATGCAACAAAATGAATCTCAGATCTCGGATGCTTTTCGGAATTACGCGACCCCTATCAAGAATTTTGTTTTTTCAAAGACAGGATGCCTGCATACCTCAGAAGATCTGACTCAAGAGGTTTTCATACGTCTGCATCGGGCAAAGAACCGGGACGAAATCCTGGATATAAGGTCCTATCTCTATCGCGTTGCAAACAATCTGGTCATTGATTATTATCGCTCGGCAAACGCGAAATCGGCTCCGGTTGAAATGCGTGACCTGGAGGATGAACATGATCTGGCGGCCGCCGAGCCCACAGGCGAAGAAATTGCCCAGATCCGTGAGCAAATAGAAGCGGCCCTGCGAACTGTTGAGGAACTTTCCGGCCTTTGCCAGAAAATTTTCTGGCTGAGCCGTGTGGAAGGCTTCCGAAATTACGAAATTGCGGAAATGCTGGGAGTTTGCCTCAGCACGGTCGAGAAAAACATCAGCCGCGCAACAAAAAACTGCCTTCTGAAAGCGCACCCCTGTGAATTCCCCGAGAAACGCACCAGGGTTTATGCGTCATAAATCACTCCACATTCGCCAAAGATTGGAAACAGTTTTTGAAAGTATGTCAAATTCAGATGTTTTCCCCCCTTGGGAAAACATCTGCCGGCGGAGGGTTTCCAGATCAAACAAAATTTGCCGGCGCTCCGCTTCCCGAACCATGGATTGAATCCATCCCACCGCAACCTGCCGTACCCCAGCTGTTACGGTTTCCACGCGATGCAGTGATGTTGACGGATAGAGCACCATTGATCCCGCCGGCAGCTTGAAAGTTTGAACACCGGTGGTATCTTCAATAGCCAGTTCACCACCCTCATATTCCTCCGGGGCAGAAAGAAAGATAGTGAAAGACAGATCCGACCGGAAAGGCCTGTCCCCTCCCATAACAGCATTATCTACATGATCACCGTATCCCATTCCTTGTTCATACTTACTGAACAACACAGGCGAAATGGTTCTAGGGCTTGCCGCCAATGTAAAGACATCATGGCACTGCAACGCCTCGCGCACCGTTCTTTGCAGTTTAGCCCAGTCTTTATCTTTGGCATCCAGCTGCATGTTCTTCTTCACCTCCCGCGCAGCCCAGCCAGCCGTTTCCGAACCAGCATAAAAACTTCCGCAATTGAGGCGATCTCGTACATCATCAAGTTCAGATTCGGCAAGAACATCCGCAAGGCAAATTATCATGACAACGTCCCATTTCTAGCTTTTATGGATTCGTGGATCGAAATAATCCCGAAGCGCGTCTCCCGTGAGATTTATACAGAGAAGAGCCCAGACAATCGTCAACCCGGGAAAGATTGATAACCAAGGCGCCTCCGAAATAAACTGCCGGCTCTCTGCCAGAATACCGCCCCAACTCGGATAGGGCGGCGGCACCCCCAAACCGAGAAAGCTCAGGACACTCTCGGACAGCAATGCTTGTGCAAAATAACTGCTCGCCAGAACAGTTAATGGCCCAATCACATTGGGAACAATATGTCGTGCGATAATGAACCAATGGGGGTGCCCAAACAACCGAGCGGCCTCCACAAAATTGGCTTCCCGCAAAGACAGGACATTACCCCGCACGACCCGGGCAATATTCGGCGTGTAGGCCAGCCCCAAAGCGATGATTACTCCCGCTTCGCTTGCTCCGACAACAGCAATAAGCGCCAAAGCCATCAGAATACCCGGCATGGCTAGAAACGCATCAACAATAGCGCTGATCACCCGATCTACCACCCCGCGGAAATACCCGGCACTGGTGCCGAGAACAATGCCCAGTGACAAGGCGACCAGGACCGTGGCCAGGCTTACCCGCAGACTAACCCCCGCCCCTACAAGTAACCGACTAAAAAGATCGCGCCCAAAATGGTCGGTTCCCAGCCAATGCGTCAGAGATGGTGCCTCAAGCCGCGCATTCACTTCAAGTGCTAGAGGATCGAAGGGCGTGTAAATCACCCCCACCGCAGCAAGAAGGCATATAAAAACCAGCCCTATTGAACTGAAGGTATAGGCGGGGCGGGCAAGAATGATGAAAAACCGTCTCATCTGGTTTTCACCCGTGGGTCTACGAGAGGATAAAGAAGGTCAATAAAGATATTGATGGTGATATAAATCACTACAATCAGTAAAAGCGCTCCCTGAATCACCGGATAATCCCGGGCATAAATCGCATCAATCAGGAACCGGCCGAGGCCCGGCAAGCCGAATACCGTTTCAATCACAGCCGTTCCGCTGAGTAGAGACCCCAGAATAAGACCAAGCATGGTCAATGTCGGGGCAAGAGCATTCTTTAGGGTATGCCGCCATAGGACAATTGTTTCGGGCAGCCCTTTCGCCCGGGCATAGGTAATATAATCCTGCCCCAGGACTTCAATTGTGCTCGCACGCATCAACCGGGTCAGGATCGCGGTTTCCACGAAAACAAGCGCCGTAACAGGCATTACGATATGCATCAGCCATTCCACCGGACTTTGACTGAATTCGACAAAACCCAGTGTCGGCAACCAGCCCAGCTCCACCCCGAAAAATAAAATCAGCAAAATGCCTACCCAGAAACTGGGAACCGACAGGAAAAGCGTTGCCAAGGCTACAAGGACAAAATCAAGCCGCTTGTTCTGGAACCGTGCTGCCATGACACCTGCCGGAATAGCCAAACATGACGCAATTACAAACGCCAGTCCCACCACCTGTACAGTAACAGAGAACCGATCCATCAATGCCGGCAACACGGCCTCGCCGGTCATGAAAGAACGCCCCAAGTCGCCACTCAAGACGGATTTCAGCCAGATCAGATACTGAACAGGCAGTGGCTTGTCCAATCCCATCTCCGCACGAATACGTTCCAGTTCGATCCCACTGGCCAGATCGCCGAGCAGCACGGTTGCCGGATCTCCCGGAACCAGCCGCAGGAGCGCGAAAATAAAGACCGAAATGATCAACAGGGTCGGTATGCCCGCCACAAGGCGCCGGACGACATATGTTGCGGTCATGCCCTATTCCTTTTCCTGTACAGGGCTTTTCCACACGCCCCAAAGTCTGGGGCGACCAAAAGCCCAAGGCTCATATCCATGAATATTGTCTTTCGAGATATCAATAATATGGTCATTATACAGGCCGATGAGAGGCACTTGGTCCAGCATGGCCTGATGCAAATCATTCAGGATCGCCTGGGTCTCAGAGTCGGTAAATGCCGTCTCGAGATCCTGTATCATCTGCATCGCTTCCGGGTTATCCCACTGATAACTTGCGCGTAATTTCTTGGAACCGGTAAAATTACCATACATCAGCGCAGGATGGCTTCGCGCCGAATACCCGAACGAGGAAAGTTGAAAATTTCCGGAAAAATAATTCGTCAGTTGGGTCGCCCAGTCAAACACCTCTATCTTCGCGTTAAAACCCGCAGCATTCAACATGGCCTGAATGGCAATAGCGTTATCAAACATGTAAGAGAATTTACGATTGGCTTGAATCCGCAGAACTTCCCCCTTATACCCGGCTTCCTCTGCTAACTTCTGCGCCTTCTCCGGATTATAGTCATACCATCTGTCCTGAAATGAGGTATGAAACGGGCTGAGTGTCGCCGTGGCGGAAGGATTCTTTCTGGCCAGATTAAATGTTGAAAATGTAGTCACCAACTCGGCCGATATGGCATGGGCAATCGCCTTGCGCAATTTCACGTTGGACAATAAAGGGTCCTCGGACTGCATCAGCAAGACCGTCCAATCCAATGTATCATGATGATAAATCTTGATGTCGCCTTTTTGTTTTTTCCGCCTCTCAACCTCACGATTGGCGCTAAGCGGCACAGCAAAGAGCAGGTCGATATTACCGGCATAGACAGAAGATTTTGCTGCAATCCGATCGGGTGTCACCCCAAAAACAATGCGGTCGAAATAGGCTATTTTTTTGCCAGTAAGTCCGTTTTTCGGTTCCGGGCGTGCGACATAGTCATCGAACCGCTCCAGGGTAATGGATCGGCCTTTTTGCCATCGTCCAATCTGATAAGGCCCCGTCCCAATCGGACGTTTCCATTCTCCGTCGGGTCCTACAGAATCCGGGTGCAATATAGCCGTCAAGCATTGAATATTAGCCATGCGATGAAGGAACAATGCACTCGGCTTGTTAAGCCGGAACATCACCCGCAAGGAATCAAGAACCCTGATTTCTTCGATCAGCAATCCTGTCGCGCCCCTGCCGTCATAAAACTCTCTACAGCGAAAACCGGTTTCAGGCCTCATCATACGTTCCCAGCTCCATTTGACCTCCGCCGCGGTTAGTTTTTCACCATTGTGAAAGGTTACCCCCTCCCGAAGTGTGAAAATATAGGTCTTCTGATCTTCTGAAACCTCAATGGAACTTGCGAGCATGGGACCCACAGTCAGATCATCACGATAGGCCACCAACGCTTCAACTACATGATAAAGAACCATATCGGTATTTCCGTCACGCAAAACGCCGGGATTGGTGCTCCGTATATCTGAATTGATCGCCACCCGGATTTCACCGCCATAGACAGGCTGACGGGGCGCCTCGGATGCCCGAGAACCAGAAGTCCCCAAAGTCAGAGCAAGTACCGCGCTCCAGATCACCACAAACCTATACATCACATTGCTCATCATAGAACCGACTGGTTAATCCGCTTTAGACCTGGGAACATTGGCCATAGCCATGGGAACCACTTTTTTTCGGGAACGAGGCCGCTTTTTGATCCATAACCATAATCCTGTTATGGACATGCCCGCCAGAGAAAAACCGAGAATAGTCATCAAAACCGGCCGCAGCGGTCCGAAGGCTTCCCCTGTATGAAGGGGCAGAAGCCATTCGAGAAAAGCATCCCCCGCCGGCAAGGCATTGCCGTCGGCGAAAACCATAACATCATCTGTCCAACGATCGACCGCAGCAATATGATGAGCCCGGGGGTTGAAGGCGTCTTCGGCCACCATCACAGCTGCCAATACCCGGCCCTCTCCACCCCAGAATCTGAGCTGACGCAAGCGACCATCCGGCAGCCGTTCCTTCAACCGGTCCAAGGCCTCCTGCCAGCTCAGTTCAGTCTCAGGCTGTTCCAGGTCAGCTAGTTGCAACCTGATTTCGGGGTTCACCGGCGCCACGGCAGCGACCACTGGTTTCACTAAGGGATCAGCAATGATCAAAGCCCCTGTCAGACCCGCCAGAAACATCAAAATGGCAGTAAGCGCCCCCGGCACCAGATGAAGATCGCGCAGCAGTATGATAGAAGGCGCTCGCCAGTGAACAATCAAGGCTTTGGCAAATTTACCTTTGCGAGGCCACCAGACGACAAGACCACTCACGGCCATAAAAACCAGCGCTATAGCTTCCAGAAGAAGAATATTATGACCGAGATCGCCACTTAACAAAGATACATGGATCCGTTCGGCGAGCTGTAATGGAGATTCCCATAACGACCCCGAAGAGATGATCTCACCATCAGTCGGATCAACTGTCACAACATGGAACTTTCCGCCCCCATTGGGAAACACCCGCGCAATCAGAGGAAGGGAAGGATCTTCCGCATAAACCAGACGCTCAAGACGATACTCCGGGAGTGCCGTCGTAATGGCACCAACAATGTGGTCAAGGGGAACATGAGGCAAGCTTGCATCAATCCCCGCCCCTTTCTCAAACAGGCTTCTCAACCCGTTCTTGTGGGCCATCATCAGGCCTGTCACCGCCTGAAGCAGAAGCAAAACCCCTAGACTTAAGCCCACCCATTTATGAATTTTATACAACGTTTTTTTCATAACTTTTCCATCAGATCACTCATCAAAAAGATCAGTGATAATTTCCGCGATATCGTCCACGAATGAGCTGTCCATACAAACGAGCGGTTTCAACAGAAGCCGCCAAAGCATCATCAATTGTTTTTGAATGCTGCAGGAATCCATGCGTCAGAGATCCGTAATTCCTGTAAATGACCTGCCCGCCCTCGGATCTGAGCCGATCGGCCAACGCCCGCCCCTGATCCCGAAGAATATCAAAATTAGCGGTCGCAATAATGGTCGGCGGCAACCCTTTGAGAGAGGGGACCTGCAGGGGGGACGAGTAATACGCCTCTCGATCTTCGTTTTTGGCGAAAATAAGTGTCTCCACCTTTTCCGCCAAATTTTTGTCCAAGCCATATCCCTCGCCAAAACGTTCATAGGAACTGTATAGGTTCGTACGCATATCCACGATCGGGTAATACAGCATCATACTGGCGGGAACGATCCCGCCATCTTTCCACTGGCGAAGGGCCGTGACCACCGCCATCTGTCCGCCGGCGCTGTCCCCGCCAACCCCGACCCGGCTCGGATCTCCCCCGAAACTCCTGGCATTTTCCACTACCCACCGAAAAGTAGCCTGTGCATCATCCTGAGGCGCGGGAAACTTGTATTCCGGCGCCAGCCGGTAATCGACGGACACCACAATGACATCGGCTTCATTTGCAAACAGACGGTTCGCCCGGTCTGACGCTTCAATGCTGCCAAATATCCAGGCGCCCCCATGATAATGAACCATGACCGGCAACAGACCCTGGTCATCTGTTACGGGGGTATATATTCGGATTTTCAATTTGCCGCCAGGACCGTCAATCATTCTGTCTTCCACAGATTTCATGGGCGCCGTCTCAAGCGTCCGATAGGTCCATGTCCGATCTACGGCGCGGCGCGCCTGCTCCCGCCCTTCAGGAGTTATAAACATTTCCCACCATTTCTCGGAAGCCGATGCCCCGGTCGCGGTTCGCCCCCGCTGCTCTTGGTAATATTGAATTTTGGGATGTAATATTCCGCCATCGGCATATTCCGGCGGATTCTGAAGCCGTTCGGCAAAATATGTATTGGGCTTGAGAAAAAGCTCCAGCCACTTGGCTTCCGCAGGAGTAGGAGGCGGCCCTTCAGCAACCGCAAGATTAAGTGGCATAGTCATCAATGTTATGACTACCAGAACAATTCTGGACAATACGATACGACGCACACAATACGGTATTTGCATAAAGTTTCTCCCGTCACTTAGATCTTGCTATTTCGGCTTCTGTTACCAAGACGGAATATGACGTCAAATACCTTACCGCTTCTTCCGGTAACCAGGAACAGATGACCGCATCGAGGGCTCTCTCCTGAGCATTATCCCGCACCTTTCCGTCCTGTTTCTGCCCTTACCCAGTTACTCTCCCGCATCCCAGGTAAAATAATGCAAGCGAAAAACGGTGCTGGGTCCAACAACCGGCACCGTTTTACGGTCCTTTTAAGATAAGAGATAAGTTACTGACGTAACATTCGACCTGCCCAGCGTGCCGTTTCTTCAGAGGCCTTCTCAGCATCATCCAGAACACCTGACCATTGCAACCATCCATGGATCAAGGAAGGATAGTTGATGTACTTTGTTTCCACACCATCCTCTTCAAGTCTTTTTGCAAGGGCCGCTCCCTGGTCCCGTAACATGTCAAAACCAGCCGTCGCAATAATGGCGGGCGGCATCCCTTTGAAAGATTTAGCCAACATGGGGGACAGACGGATATTGTTCTTGTCTTCAGGTGACTTATAAACAAGTTCCTCCATCATCATGCCAAACCATTTATCCAGGCCATAACCCTCCCCAAACAATTCGTAGGATTTATAGCGGGACATGCGCCGATCCACCGCTGGATAATATAAAAGTTGCATGGCCGGCGGCTCCATGCCTTCCTGCAAAAGCTGATAGGAAACAGACACGGCCATATTGCCCCCGGCGCTATCGCCGCCAATGCCTACTCGTTTCGGATCACCCCCAAAAGCTGCGGCATGCGCACGCGCCCACTTGAAAACCGCATAGGCATCATCATGCGCGGCAGGGAATTTATGGACCGGCCCCATACGGTAGTTGGCGGAAATGACAATAGCGTCGGCCTCATTGGCCAGCAGTCGCATGGACCGGTCGGCGGCATCCACACTGGCAAATAACCAGCCGCCACCATGAAAATACACGATGACCGGAAGCGTCTCGACTGTGTCCGTTTCAGGAATATAGGCCCGTGCCGTAATGGTGCCACCCGGCCCCGGTATTTCCAGATCCTGCGTATATTTCATCGGCGCCGTCACTTTGCTGCGATAGGTCCAATTCCGATCAGTAGCAGCCAGCATCCGAGCGCGTTGTTCAGGATCTAACAAGAGTTTTTTTTGTCTTTCCCGTTTTTCCTTGGCGGGCATGGTGGATTTGCGTTGTTCGAGATAATATTGGAACTTCGGATGCAGTGTTTGACCATCAACTTTTATCGGTGGTTCCCTCAACAGGCTTTTAAAGAAGTCGTTTGGCAAGCTGTAGAAAAACGCCCGCGCCTCCTCTTCCTTGGTCAGCTCAATGGGCGGACTGGCAAAAGCCGTGCAAACAAAACAGCTGGAAACGACTGCTCCCAAGATCAGCTTATATAAATGTTTCATTGTCTTCCCCTGTAGAGGAGAAGGAAAGGTTCACTCTGCTATACCTCCCCCTCTCCTGCGGTTCTCAAAGTTTAGTACTCAATACGATATTTCAATAATGCCGCAGCTCCCTGCGCCATGGTGTATGTCTCTGGTCGGCTATTTGTGGAAGTTTGTGCCACAACCGAAAAATATTTATTATTCAGGACATTTTTAATACCCAGACTGAGAATCCCGGGACCAGCCTTACCCGATACCGACATATCCAGCACAAAATACCCCTCAATCGGCGACTGTGCACTTCTGGTAAAGGGAGCAACTTCGGGAAAACGGTTCTCACTGAAAATTTTAAGCCCCTGAAGACGAAGCATCCATTCAGGACTAAAATCATATTCCAGATAGGTGGTCAGTTTTACCGGCGGCACACGCCAGTAATTAAGCCGGGACTCAAAAACCCCATCATCATTTTCGTCAACTTCACTATTGGCCCAACCGAGCGTTCCGCCAAAACGAACATCATCGAGATTGACATCTGTCATGATTTCCACGCCCCATACCCGCTCCGGAGCGCGGACCAGTTCCAGGCTGATCGGGTCATAGCTTGACCCCAAACTCGACTCATTATAATAGACAGCTACCGAACCACTGAATTTTCCTAAAGTTGCACGAACACCAACCTCGTAACTGTCTGTAATCTGAGGTTGAACCTCGGCTATACGGTCAAAGATCGATCCACCTGAAAAGTTACGAAGAACACGGCCGACATCAGAGACCACAAAACCCTGCGAGAATGCAGCAAAAAGCGCCGTACTCTCGGTAACATCAACGACAGCTCCGACATTGAACAACACCTCATCGTAATACAATTTCCCGCCACTAACCGGGAGATTGTCCGACCTGAAGCCGGCATTTGGGTCAAAAGGATTAATAAACTGTCGCACCGTCTGATAGTCCGGTACATCAAGAGTCGCATCCTCGTAACGTATGCCACCGTTAAGAGAAAGCCATGAAACCGGGTTAAGGTGGATCTGGGCAAAAGCGGCGTAGGAATCAAGCGTGACCTTGGGCATAATCAAGGCTCCGGTTTCCACCCCTTCCTGACCAGTTGTATCTTGAGTCCACTCTCCGCCCCATAAAATATAACCATTTTCGCCCAAACCAATCGGTGTATTCAGATCGAGCCTCACAGAATATTTCTCTCCGACGATTGCGGCAGAATCCCCTGCGGGAAAATATCTGGGATTAAAGGGGAAAGATCCATCGTAATCCTGATACATGGCTTGAATCCGGACGGCGCTGCCCAGTATATCCTGATGAAGATAATTCAGGGCGGCAAAAACGTTTCTGGTGAAGGGGTCTATGGGCCCATTGCCAAAAAATGTCGCATCCGGCGAGTTTTTCGGCACTCGGGGGGCTTTAACAAGAGGAACAGACCCCGTTCTTCCCGCAACGAAATCGGTATCCTGAGCTTTTTTATAATAATTTACGGTAGCCTCGAACCTTTGCTCTTCGCTCAGATCGACGCCGAGTTTGGCCAGTAGACTTTTGGTATCGGCTTCTGATACCCCTCCCTGTTGGAAGGGATCCGGCGGAATGGCATCTCCCTCGCCATCATACATCACCCCGATCTTCTCATAAAACCCGGACAGCAATACATCCCAACGGTCCATGCCGCCCATGACATTCTGACGAATCTGGTACGTAAATCCATCCGTATCAAGTCTCGTAAGTCCAATCCCAAGCCCTACTTCACTCGACAATTTCCACTCATCTTTTCCCGGACGTTTCGTGATGTAGTTGATATAGCCCCCGGCGCCACCCTGACCATAAAGAGCCGTAGAACCACGAATAATCTCGATCCGCTCAATAGCACTAGGATCAATGATACGCATATCACGCCCACCACCCCGCAACGGCAGCGTTTGCGGGAAACCATCAATCAAATATGAGGGTTCACGGCCCCGCACCACGTTCGTAAAATTGGACGCATCCCCTTGGTTGGGCGCCATTCCCGGCACTGCCTGCTCCAAAAGCTGGCCTATATCAGATGAAATGGTGGTATATTTATCAATATCAACAGCATTCAATATCTGAAAAGAACCCGGCATTGACGACAAATCGGCCGGTAACCGAGACCCCATGATGACAATTTCTTCCATCTCGGCCATCTCGGCGGCGTTTTCCGCTTCCGCAGCGGCAGCAGACACGGCACTCGGCAAAATAAAGGCCACCGAGGCTATAAAAATGCTCCTGCGCAATAGAATATGGCAGGGTGTTCCTGATTCATTGTTGTTCATGGGGACCTCCCGTTTAGAGTTCATACGACCTCTCGATCACATGCGTTTTGGTCAGAATTTTATTGATCTGACAGCCTCTCATGAGACCGCTATTTTGTATGACGTCATTAACGAAAAGAATCCGGATTAACAGTCTTCTTCCCCCCTCAAAGGCCTTTGCCAATATGTGAATTTTCGGGTGTTGCCTACCGCAGGCGTTCGGTAAATTCATCCATCCGGAAGCAGGGCAGCGTTATTGGATATAACAACCTTGAAGCGCCCCGCTCCCGCCCCCGGGAAGCGGTAGAGTACAGAACTTGTATGATAAAGTGCGAATTGTTCATTCTTCGCCATCATGGCGTTACAAAATGACCAGTCGATCCGATTGTCTGATCTGGCCGCCCTGAATGACGTCCACATAAATGCCCATGTCAAAATGCCCATAGGTTTTGCGCAGTTGCAGGGGAATATTCATGTCCTTATCCGCAGTGTCCGGGTTAACATTGGTGGCGGCACAGCGTTCGATTTTTTTAGCGCCCTGAAAAACCGCTTCGCCGATCTGAAACCGCTTTCCGAGCAGGTCAAATTCGCGCCAGGCTTCAAGATCTTTTAGATAGATATTCCCCCGGAACCGTCTATGGTCGATCACAAGGCCGGTTTTTGATTCAAAATCCTTTACGCTTTCAAGGTTGATAAACGACAGGTTCTGATCCGGAATATCTGCAAACATATGGCCCGGCGCCGTCACCAGCTTAACCCCGCCCCGGGTCTGGCCGGCCATAAACGCCTCAAAGAAAGCATTAAAGGCCGCCACGTCCTCCGCATGATCCAGTCGGGTCACCAGACATTGCTGCCCGTCCTTGCGCAGGGTCAGCATCTTCTTTCCTGCATCAAAGGCCGCGTCCAGTTCCGCAAGCCGGTTCTCTTTCATGAGCATCAGAAAATGGCGCTTGCCCAGATATTGCGGGTTGTGCGGGTCGAATTCCGTATCCCCGTGGGCTATGGCGTAAATCCGGTCGAAGGGGATCCCTTTCCCCGCCGTAAGCTGTGTTTCCACAAGTCGTTCCCCATTCAGACCTTTCACCGGATATCTGTAAATATGAGCTATTCTCGGTACTGTCATGATCATGTCCGTTCCTTCAAACTGTATGTTCTTACCAATCTGCCTGGACCCTGACGCCGCGGGCATGGCCGGCGCCCTGCTGCTTTCCCGCTGCATCGAAATAGATATAATTCATCATTCACCGGACTATGCTTGACCGGAAGCCAGTTCAGTCCCAGGGTTACATTCTCCAAGTGGTTACCAATTTCATTCATGGTCCGGGCGTTATACCGGCGACCGTTCATCATGGTATACCGCACCATATTAGTATGACGTATATCTTGTAGCGGATCCTGACCCAGAATGATCAGGTCGGCGAGTTGTCCCTGTTCCAGTAACCCGATCTGCTTATTCTACTTTCCCCATCAGACTGCGATGAAAAATTTCCTCATACTGCTCCGAAACAAGAGGAACGGGGTTTCCTTGATTAGACGGGTCCGCAACAGCATATTTAATCACACTGCAATAGCCTTGGAACATACAGGGCAATGAGGTGACTGTCCCCAATCCCGTTGGACGACCACTCCACCAGTTCCAGGATCGCCCATGGTCTCGCACCAAGTCTACCTCATTGACCGCCCGCAGCCACAACAGCTTCGCGGCGTCCGATCCAAACGCGGTCAGTGGCATTGGTCACTTTGCCAAGCAGTGCATCGAGGGCGAGTTCAGTGGCAAGCGCATGCGCCCAACAAGGAACTACGGATCAAATTAGCGAGAATTCTTGTTAGAAGGGGTAATCAAATTACTGGGACCGTAGGCATAGGCGCCGCTTCCTGTTCCTCTGCCGTCGAAGGAGCGTAGCACGCCTCAACGAGAGTTGTGACGGCTTCAGGGATATCGGCAACCGGCATATCGTCAAAATGGTCCAACGCCGTAAGCGCCTTGCCTTTACGACCCCCTTGCGACCTCGAAACACCGCTGGCACGTTCAAAATCTGGTGCCATTACAACGACTCCACCCAACGGCTCCTCAACCATCTGCGCAATTGTTTCGTTGAGATCGAAAGTACGTCGCTTCGAAGTCGTTTTATCACAAGAGCGAAGTGGATCTTCGTCGTGAACGACGACGTATGGCAAGGCGAACGCCTTTGCTATCGTCACGTAAAGAGGAAGATTGTGCTTTGAGCCACAGTCGATAATCGAAACGTCAGGATCGAATTTTCCCAATTTCTCAGCAAGGTAGGGAATAATGACTTTCTCAGTCTCACCTTCAACGAACACCACACGACGAGCAAAGAACATCTCGCCTCGATCCGGATTGATCCACTGAGCCATATGAAACTGTTTTTTCTTTTCGTCGAGCCCTTCACCTTCGAAAAGTTCCTCTGTGCATTGTCTGACTTCACTTCCCCTTGCTGGATCATCTTTGCTGATGATTACAACTTCCTTGTAGTGTTCGAGGTCAACGAAATGTGTTGAGTGGGTGCAAAGGAAAACCTGATGCTCCGCTGTCTCCGAGATTTCCCTCAAGGAAGCTGACAGCCTTCGCTGCGCGTGAGGATGCAAGAATAGCTCTGGCTCCTCCATTGCGAATATGACGGAGTCCGACTGCCTTCTCGCTGTAACTTCCTCGCCTTCTCTGGCTTGCCTCTCCAGCCGGAGTGCCGCAGCCCAGGATCGAAGAAGCGCAAACATCATTGCTCTTTGAAGTCCATGGCCTTTCCGATCGGCCGTTGTGCGAACACCATCATCTAAATGGATGTCCGTACCGAGTTCAAAAAGCTTTTCAATTTCCGGAGGCGTGACCTCGATATTGACTTTAACGCCCCATGCGGATAGTTCCTTCTCGATACCCTTTTCAAGAACGGCAAGCTCGTTGGGGGTCTCTTCATCCTCGTCGCGTTGGTTAAGCGAAGAAATAACTGTTTCGAGCTGCGCCCGCGCTTGAATAAAGCGTTCGTCACGTTCGGCCATCTCCCGCACTGCACGATTCATGAGGCGACCGAAGGTCGTCGTTGTCTTTATCCTTATTTCTTCAGTCAGGTCACGAACTGCGGGGATCAGGAAAAACTCTGGAAGCACGCCCCCACCGACGTTCTTCTGACCCAGCAGAGGACCAGTCTCTAGGTTCCTTGAAAACGTTAAATCGGCGTGATTTTGCTCAATGTACGCGCTCTGCGCTTCTTCAATATGCGCTTTTGTAATTCTTCCACTTTCAGGAACCAAATCACCTAATGGCGTAGCGTTGACTCTTTCACGTGAGGTATAATCACCTGAATTTGCAGCGCGAAGCCACTTTTCCGTCGGCTCTTCTACCCAGCCGTTGTACGAAACATCAACACTGCCATTCGACAGACGGGCTGTCTTACGAATGCAGATCGTATCGTCAGACAGAACATATCTCTTGAACGTGTTCTTCTCTTGGTCCGTCAATTCAGAAAACGTCATTTCGACCCAGAGTTCATCATCACCCACTTCGCGATGGGCAAAGAAATCCTGATCGACGGGCTTAGCAGATGTCGTTAGCCCAAATTCCAACGCCGACAGGACATTTGACTTCCCGTGATTATTTGGGCCAAGCAAGGTCAGAAGAGGGCTGCATTCAATAGAAATCTTATTGATGCTTCGGTAGTTACAAATCTCCAATTTTGTAATTCTCATATCCCTCTCCGAGAATAATCAGTGCATTAATGTTTCCAATTGCTATGCGGATTCCAAATCATCGTAGAATTCAGAATTGTATTGTTCAAAACTTTTTTCTGCTTCTGCCAAGCACATATCATGTTTGTTACATGCTTCAGTGAAGTCATATCCCCCTACAGTGTTGGGAATCAGAAAGGAGTACCAAAAGTCAGCGGGACCACATCCATTAGCAGTTACAGCCCGACAAGAAGTATTCTGAAACAAACCAGACCTCCTTCCATACACTACAATTTCTTCACTTGTATTTTGCCCATTCTCAGAATCATCACCTGAATTGGAACTGGAGCTAGACCCCGCCCCGGAACCTCCCCCGGTTCCATGACCAGCAAAACGATTTGCGAATGGCAGCACAAAGTTATAAAACCCTCCAAAGGCATATATCGCCCATGTATTAAATGGTTCCAATTTCTTACCTGTCACGGTGATCTCTTCTATCTCCAATCCCATCGGATCGGTAAAGTTCATGGGATCATTGCCTCATAGGCATACATGTTCATGCCATCGGCATACCCCAGGGGATCATAGGCATAGATGCCCACGGTCACGCCGCCGGATTTGGCCTCCGTCATCTGTCCTGCCGGCCATACCATGGCCGAGGGTTTTGAGCACATCGTCGTCATGGTAAGCATAGCTCACAACGTTACCATTGCTGTAAGTGATGCTCGCCCGCAGGGCAGAACGTACGGCCCAGGAGATAATCAAGGGATAATATTGAACATTTTCAAAAAACAGACAAAGCGTGACTCGATTTCATCTACAAACATAACTTAATAGTATACTGTCCCCAGTTTTCCGTCTCCAGTTTTCCTTAGTCTACTGACTGACATGCCTTTTTCTGCACATGTTTCTCGAAAAAATCGCCACAAAATTTGAAATGAGCGCCGCCTTTAATGGCGGCGCCCTCTGCCAATCTTTAGGCCAATATTGTGATCAATAACTTACGCCATAGCGAATGGTAGCCGTCGTCCCTGGGGCCTTGGCCAGCCTGTCATTGCGATTGAAGGATTGCGACAAGACCGTAAAATAATCCTCGTTCAGCATATTCTGAACCCCCAGAGACAACACCCCCGGGCCGACCTGCCCTGTCACTAAAAGATCAATCGTCGTATAGGCTTCAATGGGCCCCTCAAACTGGCGGCCCGTCCCGACACTGTCCGGGAAACGGTTCCGGTTACCCGAATGGATTCCCTGCAACCGCGCTTTCCAGTCCGGCGCAAAACCGTATTCTACATAAGCTGTGGCTTTCAATGGGGGAATGCGCTGACCTGTAAGATATTCATCCACCTTCCCGTCATCATCCGTATCCCGCTTCCCTTCCAACCAGGACAACGTTCCCCCCAAACTCCAGTGTTCTGCAGGCTGGAGGTCAATAGTTCCTTCAATACCCCAGATCCTCTCATCAAACTGTTCCGGAGCCAAGACATTTTCATCCTCGGTAGCCGTCAGTTGCAACCCCAGGGAAGACGTGCTCAGATAAACCACAAACGAGGCCTGGACCTGCTCCCGGTCAAACCTTAGCCCCGCCTCAAAACTGTTGTTCTTAATGGCTTGGGGATCAATTCTTTCCAGTGTTGTATCGGTGTTTTCGTTGCGCAAAATCCGCCCTATTTCCGCGACAGAATATCCCTGTGAAAAGCCTCCAAAAACCTCCACGTCTTCGGTCACTTTGAACACCAAACCGGCATTGAAGACAACGGCATCAAAGTCTATACTTCCGCCCTCGATAAATCCGCCAAAGATCGTAGTAAAATCATCCATGCTCACCGTAGATCTCTCATACCGCAGACCGCCGCGTATTGTAAGGTTGTCCTGGAAAGACGTTTCCAGTTGTGCAAAAGCGGCATACTGATTCAAGTCAAGGAACGGCGTCCATATCCGGTCATCCTCAAGGGGCTGACCGGTGGTATCATGGGCGAAGTCTCCGCCCCACAACAGACCCCCGCCAATAGCCTCGAGCGGCGTGTTAAAGTCTAATCTGAGGCCGTATTTTTCGGAATCAATGGTGGATTGAAAAATACCATCTTCCCCAGCAAAAACCCCGGGACCGAGATCTAGTCCACCAAAAATATTCATATAATCCTGATAGTAGACCTGGCTGCGAAAACTGCCGCCCAGAATATCATCGTGGTTATATACCAAGTTCAATACGACATTCTCTGTTCCAGGTTCTTCGGTGCCCGGAAACGGCTCCGCTTCACGAGCTGTGGCTTTCTGCCGGGTCAACACATCACCGGGAACCGTTGCAAATTTGTCTTCCTGGCTTTGGCTGTAATACAGGGCGCTGAAGGCCAATTTCTGCTCACCCCAGTTATAAGAAACCTTACCCAGCCCGCTGAGAATCGTGGAATACGGCAAACCAATAGACGCACTGCCGGAAGCTTTGGGAGGAATACGGTCCCCCTCAGCATCATAAACCCCTCTATATTCCTGCCAGTAGCCTGTAAAGACATACCCAAACTGACCATCCCCCCCGACAATACTCTGCCTGACTGAGGGGGTAAAGCTGTCACTCGTATGCGTGAGAGACATCCCCGCGCCCACCTCAGTAAAATATTGTGTCGGTCCTTCCCCCGGATCCTTCGTAACGTAGTTGATGCTGCCGCCAGCACCACCGGACCCATACAGGGCATTGGAGCCCCGGACAATTTCCACACTCTGCAATGCACTGCTGTCGACAGCCCGCAGTGCCTGATCCCCCGCCCGCAAAGGCGTGTCGATCGGCACGCCGTCAATCAAGATGGCCGGTTTGCGCCCGCGCAATGTGGTTGAACGATTATTGGCTGTAAAAGTAGAGGTGCCCAGCCCCGGAACCGCATAGCCCAAGATTGTGCCCATATCAGTGGACAGACCGCGTTGGGTTTCCAAATCCTCAAGTTTTACTATACTGACAGACCCCGGAAAAGACGACAGGGATGCCGGCAAGCGCGATCCGCTTGCCACAACAACAATCTCTTCCAGTTCTGCCACTTCCTGCTGATCGTCTGTTTCCGTCGCATGACCCGCCTGAATACTGATCCCTATTGCTGTTGCCGTCAGTAAAGATAGCTTCCGCATTGCCTGCCCCTTTGTCGTTTTCATCTTGCTCATGAACTCCTCCCGATTATTTTCTTTGCAAATTACTCACTAAATAACGCCCATATTGCACTATATTAAATCTTAAATCAATCATAAAATGCTTTTATTTTCTAACTGGTGCAAAATTTTTCTGCCAAAAAATAGTAAATTTTTTTATTTTTTCAAGGAATACAGATAGCTAATACGTTCCTCATAATAGATCTATAATAAATTATAATACAAAAAGAACATTCCTGCTCGTCAGAAACATATTGATGTTTTCCGCCCAAGAAGTATAGAATGACTCCCATACAATTTGGGCCCAGTCCTGATTCAATGCATCAATATGGGAAAAAGAACCTATGCCACGCCGTTCGGGGACCAGAAGTCCGACAGCAAACGATCTCAGCAAAAAAATTTCCGCGCAAATTCTGACTCATATCACCAGAGAAAACCTCCCGGCTGGTACACATCTAACGGCCAATGCCCTGGCGGAAAAATTCGGAGTTTCCAGAACCCCCGTCCGGTCTGCGCTATTGCTCTTGGAAAAACATGGTATTGTGCGATGTGAACCGCATCGTGGATTTTTCGTCAATGAGTTTGACCCGGAACAGATTCAAATCGTTCTTTCTGCCCAGGAAGCCAAGGACGAAAAACTTTATTCACAAATCGCCGAAGACAAGGTGCGGGGTGCGCTGCCCAAAGAAGTCACAGAAGCAGATCTGATCCGCCGCTACAATGTTGATAGAAACCTCTTATTGTCGGTACTGAATAAATTGGCTCTTCATGGTCTAATCAGTCGCAAAAAAGGCCGGGGATGGATCTTTCTGGATGTTCTAGATTCACCCGACGCCCTCCATGAAAGCTATAATTTTCGCAAAATCATAGAACCGGCCGGCATTCTTGAAAAAGATTTTCATCTGGACCGGGAGCGAGCCGATCGCTGTATAGCTGAACATAAACGCCTTCTGTCCAGCACGAATTTCAGCAAAGCCGAAATCTTTCAGGCCAATGCCGAATTTCATGAGATGATTGCGGCGAGTTCCGGTAACCGTTTCATCCTTGAAGCTGTGCAGCACCAGAACCGATTAAGACGTTTCGTGGAATACGGGTACAAATGGCAGGAAAATCCGGGATGGATGCGTAGGACATGTGACGAACATATGGGGATCCTAGAAGCGATACTGGATAATGATATGCGCTTGGCCTCAAACCTTATGTGGCATCATCTGGACCGGGGAAGCCATGCCTCCCCAGAATTTTCCAAACCCGCAATCCGACACATGTGGAAAAACTCCACACATGGCTGAGCCTCAGAGTGAATTGTGATGAGGGTGACGCAATTCACTCTAGACCTTATCCGGGTTAATTATACCTATTCTGCACCAGGTCATTTTTCAGGCCATTCGACGACATGAATTATAAGCCGGAAACCCCCCGATCACATATCGCTACCCTGTGGCTTTCGGAAACAGCCACCAACCGTGCCGGCACCGCAGTTATGGGCCAATCCTCCACAGCTCCCCGATTGTCATAGGTCGTACCAACCGGCGGTGTGATCGGCCGCACTTTTCTTTGGCGAAGCTCATATCCTCCCTTGGTGGTTCTTGATAATTCCGGGACGGCCTCCATCAAGCGACAAGTATAAGGATGATGGGGCCTGTCGAAAATATCATCCCGGGTGCCCATTTCCACAATCTTGCCGCGATACATCACGATCACCTGATCCGAAATCTCCTCAACCACTCCCAAGTCATGGGAAATAAACATAAAGGTAAAAGCATATTTTTTCTGAAGATTCTTTAACAGCTTCAGAATCTGCGCCTGGACCGTTACATCCAGCGCTGAAACCGGCTCATCTGCCACAATAAATTCCGGCCGGGAAATAATGGCCCGTGCAATGCAAACCCGCTGGCGTTGCCCTCCGGATAATTCATGCGGAAAGCGGTCCCCATATGCTACATCTAATCCGACATCCTGCATGACCTGACAGATATTTTGCTGCTTTTGTTCCCAAGTCAGTTTCGTCAGATTTCTTTGGCCTTCCCCAATAAGTTCCTCAATCCGCATACGCGGGTCCAAAGAAGAATAAGGGTCCTGAAAAATAATCTGCATTCGACGTCTTAAATGTCGCATTTCGGTCCGGGACATATTCGTAATATCTTTCCCGTCCAAAAAAACCTGACCCGCCGTTTTCGCAATCAGCCCCAGAATTGCCCGCCCCAGTGTCGTTTTACCCGACCCGGATTCTCCCACGACAGAAACCGTTTCCCCCCGCGCGATCTTAAACGACACATCATCCACGGCCTTTACCGTTTCATGACGGCTCCAGGGAAGAAAAGAGGTCCCGGAAAAGTGAACCTTCAGTCCCTTTACCTCAATCAGCGGGCAGGGCTGTTCGCTGCTGTTCTGTTTTATGGCGCCAGCACGTGTTGGCAAGGAATTTAACAATGTTTTGGTATACTCACTCCGGGGCGTCAACAAAACGGATTTCACATCCCCATATTCCACAAGATCCCCCCGACACATCACCGCCACATGATCCGCATAACGTCCGACAAGTCCCAAATCATGGGTGATCAGTAATACCGATGTGCCCAGATCACGCGCTACTTCCAGCATAATATCCATTACCTCTTTCTGGATCAGGACATCAAGCGCCGTTGTGGGTTCGTCCGCAATCAGCAGTTCGGGCTTCATCATCATGACCGAGGCCAGCATAATACGCTGACGCATACCTCCGGAAAACTCATGCGCGTAGCTGTCAAGACACCTTTCCGGGTCTGTTATTCTGACCCGTCGCAGCATTTCCAGGCTGCGTTCCTGAATCTCCTCATCCGATAAATCCGTATGCAGCTTCATGGCTTCTGCCATCTGGAACCCGATTTTCAAGGCCGGATTGAGCGACATCATTGGTTCCTGAAAAACCATACCGATCCTCTTCCCCCGAATTTGTCTCAGTTCGGCATCACTACACTGCAATATATCAAGTCCATCAAAACGAATATTGCCGGCTGTCACCCGTCCTCCGGGCGGTAAAAGACGCATCACTGAACGCGCCACCATGGTTTTCCCTGAACCGGATTCCCCTACGACCCCAAGAACGCTTCCTTTGTGGAGGGATAAACTCACATCCCGCACCACATACTGAGGCTCCGTAGTCCCCGGAAAAGAAATACTGAGATTGTCAATTTCAAGAACAGGCGGCGGTGTCACAGTCATTATTTACGTCTTTCTGCTCTATTTCATATGTCACAATTGGTTCATTCGGGGATCAAATTTATCCCTCAATGCATCGCCAAACAGATTGATACCCAGCAATGTTAGGGATATCGCCATGCCTGGATAATAAACCAGCCATGGCGCAGTCGCGAGATACTGCCGTCCGTCCGCAAGCATCCCGCCCCAGCTCGGATCTGGTGGCGGAACACCAAGCCCCAGAAAACTCAACGCACTTTCTGACAACAACGCCCCACCAAATATGGAAGACCCCAACACGGTGAGAGGAGAGATACAATTGGGCACAATATGACGTAAGATCGTATAAAGTTCCGAATTCCCCAAGGCGATCGAGGCTTCCACATATTCCTTTTCCCGAAGAGAAAAAACCGTTCCCCGCACCACGCGCACCACATTAGGCGTGTAAGCCAGCCCAAGCGCCAGCACCACACCATATTTATTGGGACCCATGATCGCCATGATGGCCAAGGCGAGCAGGATACCGGGAAACGCCATAAACGCATCCATGAAGGTCATCACGATACGATCAAACCAGCCTCCAAGATAGCCGGTCACCGCACCAATCAACGTGCCGAAAAAAAGCGCAAAAACCACAGTCAGCAGACTAACGCTCACGCTAACGCCGGCGGCGGCCATAATACGGCTCAACACATCCCGGCCAAACTGGTCAGTTCCCAACATATGGCCCTCTCCGCCGCTGCTCAGGCGCGCCCTGAAATCCATCGCCAAGGGATCGTAAGGCGTATAAAAAACGCCAAGGACTGCAATACCCAGAACCACACATAGCAGGCCGGCGCCGATATAGGCATTGGGGCGCCGATATATCCACGACCAGTTTTTCATTTCAGCTTCACTCTCGGATCAAACACGGGATACAGAAGATCCACGATCAAATTCACAACCACATATATGCCGGCTACCAGCAGCAATGCCCCCTGCACAACTGGATAATCCCGGGCATAAATGCCCTCCACAAGAAAACGCCCCAGCCCCGGCAACGTAAAAACTGTTTCAATGACGGCGGCCCCGCCCAGCAAATGCCCCAGCAGAAGCCCCAGTACCGTCAGCGTTGGTGCAAAGGCGTTGGGAAAAGCATGCCGAAACATGATTGTTTTTTCATCCAGCCCCTTGGCACGGGCATGCGTTATATATTCGAAACGGAGAACTTCTATGGTGCTGGAACGCGCCATACGCGCCACCGTGGCCATCTCTCCCAACACCAACGCCCCTACCGGCAATACAAGATATTTAAATGCCTCGATCCCGCCTTCCAGCATGGACACAAAACCCAGTGTCGGCAACCACCCAAGATGAACTCCAAAAAACATGATCAGCATAATTCCCACCCAGAAACTGGGAATAGACAGGCTAAGGATAATCAGAAAGACAATAATCATGTCTGTGCGCTGATTTTGTTTCCAAGCTGCCAACATACCTGCCGGTACGGCAATTACCGTTGCAATCGCTACGGATAGAAGTATTACCTGAGCGGTGACAGCAAAACGCGTCAACATCGCCCCCAGAACCTTCTCCCCCGTCATAATGGATATCCCGAAATCCCCCTGAAGTATTTTTTGAAGCCAGATCAGAAACTGAATATAAAGCGGTTCCGACAACCCCATGGCTTCCCGGGTTTCTTTCAGAAGGGTCGCATCATCAATATCGCCCAGGATCACCACGGCCGGATCTCCAGGCACAAGCCGCATCAATATAAAAACCATGACGGCAACGATCATCATTGTCGGGATCGTCATCAATAAACGTTTAAGGATATATTGGGTCATTGTGATTTATTCCTGGCCTGTCCGAACAGAGCCCATGCCAATGTTCCAGTCTTTTTTCCATACCCCCCACAGACGGGCCTTACGCATTACCCAAGGCTTGAAACCTTGGATATCCTTGCGCAAGGCAATCACGGCACGAGGGTTGTAGAGCCCTAACAGAGGCACATCCTGTTTGAACAGTTCAAAAAGACGATCAAGATATTCTTGCTGCCGTTTCCGCTCTCGGGTGGCGCTCAATACCTGCAGCAGACGACTGGCCTCAGCACTTTCCCATTGAAAGGTTCCTCCCATATCCTTGTCGCCAATTAATTTAGCCAGCCTGAAAAGCGGATTGGACAAGGCAGAAAAAGAAAAGGTCATCATCTGAAAATCCCCGGAATAATAATTCCCGAGCTGGGTCGCCCAGTCCATCACCCGCAGTCGCACATTGAGGCCGACATTTTGTAGCATCGCTTGAATCACCAAGGCATTTTCATACATATTCGGATATTTTCGGTTAGCCTGAATCGTAATGACCTCACCGCGATAACCGGCCTCACGCAAAAGCGCCCGGGCCTTTTGCGGATCATAGTCCAGCCACTGATCGTGAAGAGCCGTGTGACGGGGATCTGCCACCGGTACAAAAGAAGAATTCACATCGGCGAACCCATAAGTCGTAAACCCGGAAAGCTCTTTGCGATTTATGGCATGGGCCACCGCACGCCGAATTCGCACATCGCGGAATACCTTGTCGCGTGTCTGAAATAGTAATACGCTCCAGACCAGGGTTGGGCTTTCTTCCAAGACCACCTCTGGCTCGCTCTGCATTTCTTGAACAGCATTCATCAACAGGCGCGGATAAATATCCAGCTCTCCGGAGGCCAAAGCCGCCTTGACGGAAGCCGGGTCCGGTGTGACCATAAACCGGATCCGGTTCGCAAAAGCCTCTTTGCGTCCCACAAAACCATCCCGCTGCCCCGCCCGGGGACGATATCCCTCAAAGCGTTCCAGTTCCACATATTCCCCATGCTGCCACTCTTTTAAGCGAAAAGGACCCGTACCTATCGGTTTGTTCCACGTTCCGTCCGGATTGACGGAGTCCCGATGCAGCACCGCCGTAATACACTGCACATTCGCCATGCGATCCAGAAACAAGGCACTGGGATACCTTAGTCTAAAGACCACCGTCAGCTCGTCCGGCGTTTCAATGCTTTGGATGACGGAGCGCTCTCTGCCAAGAGCCTGTTCATCTTCTCCTGATACATACCAGTTACGGCATTTCCAGCGTGTTTGAGGATCCAGATAGCGCTGCCAGCTCCACTTCACATCCTGGGCCGTAACCGGTGCGCCATTGTGAAAAGTTAGTCCTGGTCGTAAATGAAACGTATAAACGAGCCCATCTTCAGATATGTCGTATCTGTCAGCCACCAGCGGCGCTACACTAAGATCCTCACGAAAAGCCACCAGAGACTCTACAATATGATGCAAGACCATGTCAGTGTCCGCGTCTCGGTCCACGCCCGGATTGGTGCTGCGGATGTCATTGCCGATCACCACTCTGAGCATACGCTCGCCTGGTTCATCGCCGGCATAAACCATTCCGGCGCCATAAACTCCCAACATAAACATCATGACTACGGTTTGCGTAAAATGCTTCATGATCCAAGCTTCCCCAGTTGCGCTAATCTCAATAAACACCCCAAAACCGCGGGCGCATCGCCATCCAGCTTTCATAGCCCTTCAAGCGGCGAACGACGACGTCAGTGACTTCAAAATTATACAGACCTATTATCGGGACCTCCTCAATCATCATTTCATGAAGACGGTCATAATAAGCTTGTTGTTCTGCGCGGGTGGGAGCGACAACAGACGCATCAACCAGTTGAACCGCCTCAGGAGAGTCCCATTGAGCGCGGGCATAGCGGTTCTTGTCGCCCATAAACTGATCATATTGCAAACTGGGATGCAACGGCATGCCATAACCGAAGGAAGAAAGCTGCAAGGTTCCTTTTTTATAATTCTGATTAAGCTGAATGTCCCAAGGCAGAGGCGTAAATTCAATATTAAAACCCGCCGCACGCAGCATATCGCGGATAACCGGGGCATTTTTATAAATTGCAGGCCAAGCATCTATCGGCGCTTCCAAACGGATGGGATGTCCTGCATACCCGGCCTCTTGTTGCAACTTTCTCGACAAGGCCGGGTCATAGGCATAGCCTTTCGCCTGCACGGCGGAATAAAAAGAACTGAACGGGGAAATGGGAGATGGATTTTTCCCCACCCATCCTTCGGTATTCATCCGGGCAAGTTTGTCATAGTCAATGGCATGGGCAATGGCCCGTCGCAACCGCACATCCTTCAGCAAAGGATCCCGGGTCTGGAGCAACAACACATACCAATTGGGATTAACTGCCGTCTGAACGACAAAACGGGTATCCGCTTTGATAAGCTCCAGATCCTCTGCTGTGGCCCAGGGCCAGACATCCACGTCGCCCGCCAGCAGTGCCTGTCTGGATTTTTGAGCATCCCCCGTAATGACAAAGCGGATTTTGTCCAAATATGCAATCTTTTCCCCGACATATCCCTCGCGCCGCCCCTCAGCCGGCACATAATGCTTAAATCTGATTAAATCGACATATTTGCCCTTTTCCCATTTATGCAACCTATACGGCCCCGTTCCAATAAACTGCTTCCAGCCACCATTTTGATCCAGGGAGTCTCGATGAAAAATCACTGCCCATTTGGAGATGTCCGCCAATCTGGACAAAAACACATTGCTCGGAGACTGAAGCCGAAAGACCACTCTGTCTTTGCTCGGAGCCTCTATGGAGAGAATGTTGACACCACGATCGCGACTGTCCCGATGACCCCGACCATTAAACCATACCGCGCCCTCCCAGTTCACATCAGGATTGAGATAAAAGTTCTCCCATACCCATTTGACATCTTCAGCCGTTACCAGCGCCCCATTATGAAACCTGGCGCCTTTGCGCAATTTAAAAATATATTGCGTTCCGTCTTCGGAAATCTCAATGGATCTGGCCAAAACTGGACCAACCGTCATATCTTCACGAAATCCGACAAGACCTTCTCCCATGTGATGCATGATCACCTTACCTGGGGCATGAAAATGGACCGACGGATCAAGCGCGACAGGATCCTTCTCTATCGCCACCCTTAATGTACCACCAAACCGTCCTTCCGCAGCAGCTCCAACCTGTAAAACGCTCGCCAGAATCATACCGGCAAAAACAACAATTTTTATTCCTCTTTTTATTCCTCTGGCAATAAAACACCGCATTTTTATCTCCCTAACGCTCCCTATATTCCTGAACCGTCCTTATGTTCACTCACCTCCACCACCCTTTCGAGGCCCAAACCGAACCTGATATTCAGTCAAGTCGGAATTCCTGGTACTCATGAGGACCATAAGGTCTTTTCGCGATCCACATCACCTTGGCGGTCGTATCCATAATAATTGTCGCCACGGTGGATGAGGTTTTTCCTCCTGGCCCTGCAACCGGCACACGACACACCGCCTTTGGTGAACCATACATATCTGCGAAAGCCGCCTGAAAGTCTTCAGATGAGATTCTCCCCAGGCGTTCCTCCAGATAACGACGCACCCTGACATCCCGATAGAGGGAGTCAGCATTGGTTAACACCCCGATATCCTTTAGCTTGGCTTTCGCCGCTTCGGCTACAAAGTGATTGGCATGCACCAGCACGCCATTGTCCGGGCATATCCAGAACACCTCATCGGGCGTGGTTTCAAGGTCTATACACTCCCCGTTAGCCTCACTGATCATCAGATTGTTGGAAAACGCCCGACGGGCTGTAAAAACACATTGTAACGCCTCGGCAAAACTCGACGACATCAGGATTTGCCGGCGCAATATGGGCGCCGGTGTCCCTTCCCGACCAAAATCCTTATCCCCCTGCAGAAAATTTCCGGTCAGGGCAATACCCTTACTATTCATACCGCAACGGGCTAAAATCCCCGCCTCAACAAAAGTCAGAATGTCCGGGCCTTCCTCAGGAGAGATTTTTAATACAAGCGCACTGTCCGCACACTCGTCGCGCCAGTCCCAGTTCTGGCCATGCAACGTATGGCCATTGGCGGTAACAGATGACATGGCAATGGCGCCGGTACAGCCGTCCATATCCTCCTCTGGCGCCTGTTCCGCCAATGGCCTCACGCCATACATCAATTCCGTACGGGCATTTATGGCCACCACCTCCTCAACCGGAAGCTCCGCGCCCTGGGCAATCCCCTCGAGCTCTTCCATAAACGCTTTATTATACTGCCTGATGCGCGGTACAAAATGGCGCGCCAGCTCACAGGCCTCCCCCCAGGCTACCCTTTTCTGCTCAAATGCCGTTTTATAAATTTCCACGCTTTTTCTGATCAAATCTCCGGCCTGACACCCATATTGCCGGCCACGCTCCTTTGCCGGGCCAGAGATTTCAAAAAAAGGAAACAAGTCCTTGCTCGATTTTTTCTTATGATCTGATGACATATTAAAATCCAAAATAGCTTTATTTTTATAATTAATTCAATATATACTCTGTTTAATATTGCAGCACAAGGAATTTATAAACATATTTACTCATATATAATAAAAAATTATCCATGTTCCTTGTGACAAATCCCGGAAAGGGCTCATAGGTAATATTGTATCATGTATTATTTTAGATAAATCAATGCTTCATTTAACAGACCCTTGAGAAACACAATGCCTGCACGCCGCCCAAAGCCGATGATGGCGATTTTTCGAAAACTGCATCACATGATAGGAAGCGGTTTCGCGATCTTCCTGTGTGTCACCGCCCTATCCGGAACCGTCCTGATTTTTTCCGATTTTCTTTTATCTTGGTCATTGGGAACACGCGCAACCTCCCTGGCCTCCCTGCCGAAAGATTATGAAATTGCGGCCATAACCCGCCTTGAAGAATATTTCCCGCCAGAAACAATTCGCCAAATCGCATTTCCTTCTGATCATAAGATGTTTTTTGGGATAACCCTGTATGATGGGTCTGAACGTTTTTTCGATCCGTTTACATTAGAAGAACTGCATGGCAGATATGCTATCCCTCAACTGCTCCGTTTTCTCCGGGATTTACACACCCATTTATTATCCGGCACAACGGGAGAAGTTTTGATCGGCGGCATAGGCCTTGCGGGCACGGCCCTGGTGATCAGCGGAATTGCCCTATGGTATCCGGGACGAAAGGGGTTCCGGTTCAAACACATATTCCCCAAAAGCCGCACGAGAGGACAAATTCTGAGCGCCCATCGCAGCACCGGCATTCTCCTCAGCGCCTTGATGTGTTTTTCTGCCCTTACCGGCAGTGCCATGATTTTTGATCATACGACCAAAACCCTTCTGAGTGGGCTATTGGATTTCCAAGACGCCGCTCGCGCTTATGACGCCGAAGGCATTCCCGTACCGGATACGCCTGGATTTTATACCGGTGTCTCGTTTTTACATCTGGCCAAACAGTACTTTCCGGAAGCCCGGATCACATCATATATGCCCCCAAACGCAACCCGGAACACCCATATTTTTAGACTGAAAAATGCCTCAGAATGGCTGCCCAACGGGCGTAACTATATTCATTTTTCAAAAACGACCGGCCAAATTGTTTTTCTCAAAGATGCCCGTACCGCCCCCCGAAGCCAACGGATCTTTGATAGTTTTTATCCGCTTCACTCGGCCGCTATTGGGGGCGTTATCTTGGATGTTTTGATAGTGTTATCTGGTCTTGGACTCACATATATCAGCGGCACAGGTCTCTATTCATGGCTTCATAAAAAACTGAAAAAGAAATCACCCCCACGCAGCTGATGGAATTCCTGCCCAGGTTTAGAGTGAATTGTGCATAGGTTGCTCCATTCTGCCGCCCAACATTGCGGCCGCGGCATGTCGCATCGGCGCGTGCAATTTCTTCGAACTGGCGGTCGGCGTGGCCATTTCCCTGTTTGGGCTTCATCCAGGAAAGTCGCTATAGCCCCCCTATGGTGACTCTTGTCTGGATATGATTTTTCTCTCATGTCGGGGGGCGTGCTGGAATAAAATACTCTTCGGAGGAATACTGGACTTGTCTTAAAAAAGTGGACAGGGCCGTGCTCTTCAGGCGGCTAATTTCTCATAGGCCATCGGGCCGATGTTGCCAAACATCTTCGAGGTCAACTGGTTGACCGCGTTAAAACCGAGGGGGGAGGCCGCGAGGCCGGGGGGACTGAAGCAGCCCAACGGGCGGTAGTCCCCCATCACTCAAAAATGTCCAGCCCACGTCATCGGCGCTGCCGGCCATGTCATGGCCCAGGGTCATGAGCGCATCATCGTCATGATAAGTGTATAAGCTCGCCGCTGCGCCGTTGCCGTAAGCAACGCTCGCCCGGCGGTCAGAGCGGACGGCCAAGGGATAATATTGAACATTTTCAAAGAACAGACAAAGCGCGACTCGATTTCATCTATAAATATAGATTAATAGTATACTGTCCCCAGTTTTCCATACCCAGTTTTCCCCAGTTTTCCAGTTTTCCCTGTCCCCAGTTTTCCCGTCCCCAGTTTTCCCTGTCCCCAGTTTTCCCGTCCCCAGTTTTCCCTGTCCCCAGTTTTCCCGTCCCCAGTTTTCCCCCAGTTTTCCTTAACCACAGGCGAGAAATGCACGGTGTCTTCGCCCTCATCAGCCATTCGGCGCGCGTTGATTTCTCCATAGGTTATGAGTTGGGTTCGCTGTTCTTCGGTCAGCAATTTCATGGGGGCAGTCCTCCTTGATGGTTCAAGGCGAAAGACAGGCCAGCACCATGCTGGCCGCCCAATCGGCAAAGCCGATCGCGCCTGACCCTCTGCCCAGCGGCGAGCGTCACAATCGATGACAACGGTATGCAAGGTGGTGCGAGCGCCAGCCGAGCGACAAGCGGCAAGAAAGCTGCCCCGCCACGAGGCAGCCTCAAGCTGTCTCGAAGGGGTTAAATCCGACGCCACCCGAATGTTCATCATAGTATGTATGACCATTCCCGTTTCGGGCAGCGGCGGACGGCGACCTTGCAAGCGGTCATGGCTGGCATAAGCTCGAAGGTGAGGGTCAAGCAAAGAACGCCGCAGCGCATTCGCTGCGACCTCTACTGAGGGGGCGTTGCGGGGGACTGAAAGGCCTCCCCCGCTCGAAGGGGTGTCGGAAAACGGCGGAAGTCGGTTGCAGGCAGGGGAAGGCCTTCCCCGCCAGACTAAAGCTCTTCTACCTCCTTGGCCGGAACCGAAGGCAATGGTGCTCCCTTCAATCCCTGTTCGACCAACTCCCCAAGAAATTGGGCAAAGGGCACGATATCTTCCTGCACACTCGCCTGCTCGAGCGCGGCCATGTAATCGCGCCGCCGCTCGACAGGAACAACCGTCCAAGGATAGCCGCCAGCCGCCAGCATCAGGTTCATCAGGAACCGACCCATGCGGCCATTCCCATCCATGTAAGGGTGGATGTAGACGAAAACGAAATGGCCCAGGACCACCCGGACGGCTGGATGCGTCTCATCCGTCAGCAATTCAAAGAAGACCGTCATGGCATCGGGCACGGCACGCGGTGCCAGAGGCGTGTGCATCGAATTACGGATGAAAACCCGGTCGTTGCGATAACCGGCCAGATCGGCTGCCTTGATGATACCTGCCGCAACGCTGGCCCCGAAGAGTTCACGGTACCAGGTGCCATGGTCATTATCGGCCACTTCGCCCGGATTTTCATTCCCCAGCACCGCACCGACACTCTTTTTGACCTCCTGAAAGGCCTGCCAGTAGCCGCGTGCAGCAAGCGCGTCCTGCTGCTCTCGATCTTTTGCGATGGCATCGGGATTCCAGTCCCCGCTCCGAACCCGTTCAATGAGTTCGGGACTGACGCGATAACCTTCAATCGACAACGAGTGATAGGCATCTGTGACGAAGGCATCATCGATGCGCGAGAGGTAGGAATCTGCATCGTTGGGCAGGCCCGGCGCTTTCGGAAAAGCGTCGATGATGCCTTCGCGCAGCTTGTGCCACATAAGGCGAATGCGTGTCGCAGCGGGTGAAAGCTCGCGCTTGGGAAGATCAAGGGCCAGACGAGCCTGAAACGGGTCGGTCTCTCGGACGGTATACCCCGCCGAGGTCATGGTCTTGAGAATGTCGTCGGCAATGCGGTCCCGGCCAATGTTGCGGAACGCCCCAGCAAGCCTCCCGGCTATGACGCTGTGACCACCCTCAAGGAGCTTGGCGAGAATAGCCGACGCATTCTGCTGGCCTGCCAACACAACCCGAAGGTTGAGGGGCTGTTGTTCAAAGATGGCAGGGGCAGCGGCAATCAACGCAGCAGGCACGGTATAGAACCGCACGCCGTTTTCCACTTGCATGTCTGCCGCGTCAGGCAGGTCCACCCGCATGTCATAGATCGAAGTATTGTGGGGCAGGGCAATGGGCTTGTTGCTGCCGCGCGGGGCACGCACCAGAAGCTGCTGGGGCACAGCCCAGCTTCCGGCGTGCAGAGAAAGCGAAGCTTCCGGGCCGAGGCACCAGTCATCTCCAAAGCGGTCGGTCAGATAGCGGGCAGCAAAATCCCAGTAGCTGGCATACCAGGGCGTTGTATCGCCGGGCCTGTCACTGGGGCTCGTGGCGATGTACCAGCCGCGCATGACTTCATGAAGAAATCCGTTTTCAACCAGCCGCTCACGATGTGTGCGACTGAGATCGTCTGATCGCACGATCATGCCAGATTTGTCCTGAATCTGCTTCAGGGCTTCCAGCGAGCTTGCGAGTTTCTCCTGTGGTGTCGCCATTTTTGAACCCAGTCATTTTTCGGTTTTAGTGTCGCACCTTCTTTCGGTTTTGGTGCTGTATATGTTTTCGGTTTTAATGTTGTACCATTTTTCGGCTTTGATGACAATAAGAGTTTATAAAACTGATTTTGAGATGTTTTCCAAAGCGAAAACCAAGCCAAATCTGGAAAAATGCCGTAGCGCATGAGATGCGAATTATACGCCAGAGCGTATAGGGTTTCCGGTTTCAAAAAGCTTGAGTAAGAAGGCTACAGCCCTCCTCGCTGGGAGGTTGGAAAAGCCTGCGGACTGTGAATTATCCTAGCCAGGACGTGCCGGGGGTGCGGCTCACCATACGGTCATAGGTGTCATCACCTTCCTCTTCATCGTCATCATTTTGAAAACGCCGTTCTGGAGCCGCTCCAAGGTGAAGCAAGGTGTAAGTCAGGTCGTAGCGATCCGAGACGAAAGTCTCTTCAACGCATGGTTCATTCAGCCAGACGAAAGAGCTGTGTTCAGCTCGCCCTTTCCCGCCATCAAGCAGATAGGGCTGTGCTGCGAGTGACGATGGGTGCAACGGCACGGGCGGCACACCGGCCGTTTTGATAAATGCGCGAGACCTGAACGCCTCGGGACTAGACCGTGCCCAAAGAACAAAGCCATCGCGCGAAACCACAAACAGGGTGCGCTTCTTCGTAAACTGGAGCCATCGCAGCGTCGCAGCAGACAATGAGACACCATAGCGCTGGGCACAGGCTCCTAAGTCGTCAAAGCTGGGTTGTGTATTTGGAGCAATCTGCCGCTCGAAGTCATCCCTCGGCATCAACAAGGTCGCCGCAAACTCGTTCGCTTGCTGCTCAATCTGACCGTATTCGCTATCCCACTTGGCCATGTCCTCGGCGCTGCATTGCAGCCCGTCGGGAAACTGGTTTCGGTGGACAAGATAGTGACCAAACTCATGCGCCAGCGTGAAGTTGATACGACCGGGTGACGTAATGGCGGAATTGTAGATGATCCCCCACTCGTTCTTGCGCTTGGGGTTCTTGCAAAGCCCGCCTTCAAACCCGTCCAAGTCGCCGCCCTTCACCATCGTGATAGGGTCATTGGGAAAAGCCTGGTGCGAGTAGTCCTTCGCCAGCGACTTGACATCAACAGGAAAGCGGTCGTCGCCGCCACGCGCATTAAGCACCACTGTCAAGTCTATGGCCCAGCGCTGCGGCGACTTGCTTTCAATCATTCGCCATCATCCCACATGTCAGCGATTTTCCGGATTTTCTCTCGGGTCTCGGCAGGCATGTTTTTATATTTGCGGTAGAACTCGGCATCCCTTGCATCTTCTTCAGCAACCTTATTCTGGTCATCCAGAAGGTACTCCATAGTAACTTCAAGCTGTTCGGCGATTTTTGACAGCTTTTCCGCAGATGGTCGGGGTGGGTTTTTGTTTTCAAGCTCCCAGATATAACTCTTACTGGAGCCGGTCAGCTCTGCGAGCTTGTCCAGCGTTAGCTTCTTCTCCTTGCGCAAGTCACGAATTTTCTCGCCTAAGACATTGGCCATAAGCGGTCCTCCTTAAAAAGTTCGGTATAGGCATACTATAATGTCTTGACTTCCGATTTTCAAGCGTTATATGATGTTCGGAGTAGACGCACTTTTTATGCGTCATAAACATGAAACAACGAGGTATACCTACGATGAGTAAAGGCCCGAAAAGCCACCATGTAGTCCCCAATCCCGAAGGGGGCTGGGATGTGAAACGCGGCGGCGCAAGCCGTGCCAGCGGCCACTTCGACACCAAACGCGAAGCGATTGATCGCGGCCGGGAAATCAGCCGCAACCAAAACACCGAGTTTCGCATCCATAACAAAGACGGGCGGATCGCCAGCAGCGACAGCCACGGGAATGACCCGTGCCCGCCGAAAGACAGCAAATAGGAGGTTCGCATGACGAACGACAAAGAGAAGAAAGAGAAAGAAACCACGGTCATCGTGAACGGTCGCGAGAAGGTCGTGACTGGCAAGGAAATCTGCTTCGCCGAACTGGTGAAGCTGGCTTTCGACAATCCGCCGACCGGCCAGAACATCTGCTTCACGATCACCTACCGCAAGGCGATGGGCAACAAGCCCGAAGGCACCCTTGCCGAAGGCGAATGCGTGAAGGTCAAGAAGGGAACCATCTTCAATGTTACCGCAACTGATAAGTCATAGTGGCGATCTGAAGCGGCTGTTTGATGATGGCTATGAGCTGTCCATCGTGGGTGGGCAGCTCGTAGTCAGCAACATTCCCTACGTGGCATCGGACAAAACCGTGAAGCGCGCCGCGCTGGTCAGCGAGCTGCGCCTGAATGACGACAAGACGCTGCCGCCCTCGACCCATGTCATGAAATTCACAGGCGATCACCCTTGCGACAAGAATGGCAAGGAGCTGGCGTATATGAAACACAGCAGCAACCGCGAAGTGATTGGTGATGGCGTTGTCGTCTTGCGCTCATTCTCGTGCAAGCCGACCACAGGCCCCTACCCTGACTATTATGCGAAGGTCACGACCTATGCTGAGATGATATCGGTTCATGCACAACAGATCGAACCGGGGGCTACGGGGCGAACTCATGCTGTAACCCAGATTGATGAACCGGACAGTCCTTTCCGCTACCTCGACAATGCGTCCGGCCTCGCTGGCATTACCGACATGGCCCAGCGTGTCGCTGGTCAGAAAGTCGGCATTATCGGTCTTGGAGGAAGTGGTTCTTTCGTGCTTGACCTGATTGCCAAGAGCTGGGTGGCCGAGATCCACCTGTTTGATGGCGACGACCTGATTCAACACAACGCCTTCCGCTGTCCTGGCGCGGTATCGGCCGAGACGTTGCGAAGCAGGCCGATGAAGGCCGATCATTACGCTGCCATCTATGACACGTTCCGCAAGGGCGTCGTGCCGCACCCTTATTTCGTCACCGAAACCAATCTTGCCGAACTGGGCGAGCTCGACTTCATTTTCATCTGCATCGACAAGGGAAGCGCGAAAGAGAAGATCGTCAATCATCTGGAAGCGACGGGAAAGAGCTTCATCGATGTCGGCATGGGCGTCGAAATCGCCGATGGAAAGCTGCTTGGCGTAGTCCGCACCAGCACCAGTACGCCCGAGGACCGAGACACATTGCGGAAGTTCGTCCGGTTCGGCGACGGCGAAGAAGATGCAGCCTACACAAAAAATGTTCAGATTGCGGAACTTAACGCGCTCAATGCCTGCCTTGCCGTGATAAAATGGAAGAAACTGAACGGGATTTATCTCGACCTCGAAGGCGAGATGAACGCTAACTACACAATAGACGGGAACCACATGTCGAATGAATAAGCACGCCCACCTCACTCCAGAATTTGTAGACGCCATTCCGGCGACAATCGAACAAGGCAAAATATACATCTCGATGGAGTTTGCGACGGCTGTACACAGCTGCGCCTGCGGGTGCGGGATGGAAGTGGTCACCCCCTTCTCGCCGACCGACTGGAAGCTGATGTTCGACGGTGTTTCGATCTCTCTGTCACCATCAATCGGCAACTGGAGCTTCCCGTGCCGTTCGCATTACTGGATCAGAAACAATCAGGTGCAATGGGCAGGTGACTGGTCGCAAGAGCAGGTTGAGGCAGGGCGCGCCCATGACCGCTCGAACAAGAGCCGGCAGTTTGGCCAAGCTGACACGAAAAGGCAGCCAGCCCCTGGTCAGGCAAAGCGCGGCATATGGGCTCGCCTGTTCGGCTGGCTGGTGAAATAGCCAAGAGGCCGCCTAAGCGGCGTCCTCAAGTCTGTCAGCGGTATCGGCCTTCTCGCGCAAGCCAGCCAAAAAGTCAGCGGCTTTCGACGCTTGCGACGCAGCGGTGAAGATGGCCTTCTTGTCGGCCTTCAGCACCTTCAGCCAATGGTCAACATAGGCGGCATGATCAGGGCGTGGCTGCAGTGAAATCCCGATATCGGCGCACAGGAACGCTGAACCCAGCTCAGCGACCAGTTCTTCCATCGCGTAGGCTTCGTCGCCAAAGCGTTTGCCGAATTCGCGTTCGCAACGCTTCTTATGGCCAGTCCAATGGGTCAGCTCATGCAGGAGCGTCCCATAGTAGACTTCGGTCGGTGTGCTGGTATCAGTGCCAAGGAAGCGTTCACGCTCGGGCATCTGAATGAAATCCTGATCGGGATTGTAGTAGGCACGGCCACCGCCGTGACGTACGAGAGCCCTGCTCGCAGCGACAAAGGCTTCAGCCTGTTCGATGGGGGTTGCAGGATTTTCCGGCATCGGCAGCGGTTCGCGCTCGTAGCCATCAACCTGCTCGGCATTGAACACGGTGGACGCGCGCGCCATGAGGCGGGTCTCGGTCGAGGTCATGCCGGTATCAGCATTCTGATCCTCAAATTCTAGCTCCTTGTAAAACACGACAAGCGAGCCCTTCTCGCCCTTTCGGACCTGGCATCCACGGTTCTGCCACTGGCGATAAGTGCCCCAGACGCCTTCGGTGTAGCCACGAACCTCGCCAGCCACCCAAAGGTTGAGGATGTTGACTCCACGATAGTGCGCGCGCGTGTCGATATTGACGGGACGATTGAGCCCCTTGCCCGAGCGGTGCCAGGGCATCTGCCATTCCCCAGCGCCTGCTTCGATGGCGGCGATGATGTTGTCCGTCACCTGCTGGTGGACGTCGCGGCGCTCGGTATTGGCTCTGCGCGTTCGAGATGATCGTTTTGCGTTTTTCATTGGTCATGCCTCCTTTGCTGTTGGAGGCCGCGCTTGATCGCGGCCTTTCGTGAGGCTCGACCAAGCGGATGGGAGGCCGCGCGCACCCGAAGGGCGGAAGCGAAGCGAACGAGGGCAAGAAGGCTGTTTCTTGAAGCGCAGCGGCGCGAGGAGACGTTCACTAGAACCGCGGGGAAGAAACTGCTGACGCGCCTTTGCGCACCTGAAGCCAACCGGACGCTAGACAGCCATCACAAGGGAAAGGCCGCCAAGCGTGGCATCAGGCAACGGAGGATTAACAAGAGCACGCCACAATCGAGAGCACACGTCGCTCATGGCTAAATGCCGGAAAAGGCCTGCCTCCCCGGAAACTGCCGTTATAGTCAGCGAATAGGCAGCGCGAAGCGCGTCAGATTAGGGAGAGGCTCATGAGCCCAATGGCGTTTTTCATTCTGGTTGGGATCGGCGTAGCGATCTACTTATTCTTTCAAATGCGGTCAGGCTATCGCGAGGGCTACCAACGGGGGCAGGCCCAAGCCATTGCCAAGGGGGCAAAGCCCTGGGGCAAACCGATAGGGTTCACATACGGCCGCGCCTACATCATGACCCCGGAGCAGATTGTTGAGGCCGGAATCGGGTTAGGACCGGATGAGTTCAAGCGGCGTATGCTGGAAGAAGAACGCAGGTTCCTGCTGCTGGGGCAGACCGGCTGGAACAAGCAGGAAGCGGTCAACACGTTCGAGGGTGATGGGCATCTGCTGACGATTGCCCCGACCAGATCCGGCAAGGGCGTGTCGTCGGTCATCCCGAACCTGCTGTTCTACACCGGCTCGATGGTCGTGAACGACATCAAGGGCGAGAATTATGCTGTCACCGCAGACTGGCGACGGCAGATGGGTCAACGGGTGTTGAAGTTTGCGCCGTTTGACGATGATTCAGACTGCTGGAATCCCTTCGACCTGATCGAAGAAGGCGACGAGGCATGGGAGGATGCTCGGACGTTCGCTGAGCTGATTATCGTCGAGCGTGGCGGACAGGAAGATTTCTGGAACAACGAAGCCCGCAATTTCCTGTCCGGTGTCATTCTCTACATGCAGACTGAGCTTCCCGAGGAAGAGCGCATTATGTGGACCCTGCGGCACCTGCTGACGCAGGACAAGGAAGAGTTCGAGCTTCTGCTGGCCAAGATGGCGGCGTGCGAAACCATTCAGGTGCAGCGTGCAGCGACGGCGTTCCTCCAGTCCGATGACAAGGTGCGAGCGGGTATCATGGCCACAATTAACTCGCACATGGGCATCTGGGACAGCCCTAGGTTGCAACGGATGATGGCCAAGAACACCTATCGTCTGCCGAGAATGCTGCTGGAACCGATGACGGTCTATTTCTCGATCCCGCCAGGTAGGCTGGACAGCTATGCGCCGGTCATCCGCCTGTTCATGGGGTCACTGGTCAAGCACTTCTCGGGCTACAACATGAAGGGTGACTATCCCGTGTTGTTCATGCTGGATGAGTTTCCGGCGCTGGGTCGCATCAAGGGCATCGAGGAAGGCATGGCCTATATGGCAGGCTACGGCATCAATTTCTGGCTCTTCGCCCAGGACTTGAAGCAGCTCGCCGCAACCTATGGCGACAAGGCGCAGTCCATTATTTCGAATTGTGCGGTGAAGCAGTTCTTCGGGGCTGCCGACGTTGAGACAGCGCAGCTCATCAGTCTCATGTGTGGGGAAACGACCATCCCCGCAATCAGCTACTCGAACGAGCGCGGGCTAACGGTCAACAACGGGAGCATGACGCTCTCATCGGGCGCAAGGCCGCTGTTCACGCCGAACGAGATTATGAGTGCCCCGGAAGGCAGCCAGCTGCTCTTCTATCGGGGGCAGCAGGTAATCTCGGCTGGGAAAATCAATTATCTGAGGGAGGGGATTTTCAAAGGCCGGGACGGCACGCCGATCTACGACGACAATCCGTTCCATCGGTGAGGGCAAATAAAAACCGCACCGGCGGCGTTCCGTCCGGTGCGGGCCAGTTCCCCTTCTCCGTCTGAAGGCCTATTCAACGCCTTCAGACTCAGGCGGTCGCTCCCGCTCGTCGCTCGGCACATCGGGGACGGGCCGGTGCTTCTCGACCCACTCAACGAAACGCTCCCGATCTATGTAGATGCGGGAGCCGATGCGAATGAGACAGGCCTCGAAGCCGTTGCTCTTGCCGTTATAAATCCACCAGCGGACGGTCTTCTCGCCAAAGGCGGGAAAAGCCAGGACCAGTTGGTCGATTGTCAGGATGTTTTCGCCATCCATAAGCAGACCCTTTCGTACTTTAACATAATGGTCTCAATAGCTTATGGGATACCTCGGCAATCAGGCAGGATGCCTTGCTGACATGTGACGTGCATACAGCCTTCGGTGGAAGGCAAGCACAATGCACACGGCAAGGCTGTCATTGCTGGGAATTGCTGTCAGCTGCTGGGCCAACTTATTTCTTACTGGTCCAAAAATGGTCCAAATCCAAAAACAAAGGGCCTAGCCTTTCGGCTAACCCCTTGATTTTATTGGTTGCGGGGGTAGGATTTGAACCTACGACCTTCAGGTTATGAGAACGATTCGCAACAATTTTCTCACGCTGGACCATAGTGGCGGAAACTTCATAACACGCTGAATAAACGGGCTTATTTTGACTCAACAAGTTTGATAGACTATGCGGCAGATAGCGCGAATTTGCCTCCAAGTGGTACCTATATGGTCCCTGGAACCCTCCGGCATGAAGCGCAAATCAGGAGCCGCACAATGCCGAAACTTACCAAACGCGTCGTCGATTCCTTGAAGCCCGAAGCCGCCGAAGTTGTCCATTGGGACGACGAGTTGCCGGGCTTCGGCGTGCGCGTGCACCCGACAGGGCGGAAGGCCTATATCGTCAAATGCCGCTGCCGAGGCCGGCAGATCAAAATGACCATCGGCCGGCACGGCTCGATCACCGTGGAACAGGCCCGAACCAAAGCGCGCGGGATCATCGCGGACGCCAAGGAAGGCTCCGACCCCTCCGCCCAGTATTCCCGCATGCGGAAGTCGCCCACCATGAAGGAGTTGGGCCAGCGTTTTCTCGACGACTATGTTCCCACGCACTGCCGCAAGACGACCGAGCGCGAATACCGCCGGTCGGTGGAGCTGTTCATTAATCCCAAGATGGGAACGCGCAAGGTTATAGACATCGACCGGTCCGATATCGCGAAGTTCCATCACGACCTGCGCGACAAGCGTTATCAGGCCAATCGATCCCTTGGCGTGCTCTCCAAGATGTTCAATCTCGCCGAGATTTGGGGCATTCGTCCCGACGGCTCGAACCCCTGTCGGCATGTCAAGAAATACAAGGAAGTGAAGCGAGAGCGCTTCCTGTCGGACGCTGAATACAAACAGCTCGGCGACGCGCTGCGGCAAGCCGAAGTGGAAAAGACCGAAACCCAATCGGCGATCGACGCCATATGGCTGCTCATGCTCACCGGCTGCCGCCTGGGCGAAATCATGACCCTCAAATGGGACTACGTCGATCTCGACGCACGGGAGCTTCGGTTGCCGGATTCAAAGACCGGCCCCAAGACTGTTCACCTCGGTTCCGCCGCCGTAGAGCGGCTCAAAGGGATCAAGAAACTCGAAGACAACGAATTCGTCATTACCGGGAAAAATCCTGGAGCGCATCTGACGGACCTACAGCACCCGTGGCGGCGCATCCGAAAGTCAGCCAAGCTCGACGGCCTCCGGCTCCATGACCTGCGCCACTCCTTCGCCAGCCGCGGCCTCCTCGTCGGCGAAGGCCTGCCCATGATCGGCAAGCTTCTCGGCCATACGCAAGTGCAAACGACGGCGCGCTACGCGCATCTTGCGAATGACCCGATCAAATCTGCGGCAGATCGGATCGCAGAGAAGATATCGGATTCCGCGAACGGCGACGGCAAGGAAATACCGGAGGTTTCTTCCGCGGACGCGCCTGACGACCATAGTACGGACGATTTCTCTGAGAAAATCACGCCCCATCTGCAAGCCATCGTAAAGGCGTTGACCCGCCAAGCCGCACGGGAGACGTTCAAAAGCCAGCGGAATGGGCGCGGCTCAGCGCCCCACAGCGACGATGAGATTTGATGAAGGGGCCTTCGCGGATTTGACAGAGGCTCCCGTCCGCTCGCACGCCATGAGAGAAAAAGGCGTCTTGGCCCGTCCGAGCCGAATAACTTTCCCATGAATACCGGGGCGGGCTAAAGATCGATGACTTTGTCGAAATCGGCGAAAGCCATGTATGAAATATGGCTTTCTCCGACTCAAGCAAACGACGAGCTGCTGATTCGCTCCGGACGCCCGAACGAAAGAACCATGTTAATGCCGCCTGCCAAACCCGCCGAAGGCCTTGAAAGCTTCAACGAAATCGCGACCATTCGCGTCGAGCTCGAAGATATCGAACCGCCCATCTGGCGCGAAATGGAAGCGCCAACGTCCATGACGCTCAAGGCGCTGCACGAGACCATCCAACAGCTCATGGGCTGGTGCGACTATCACTTATGGGAATTTTCCGACGAGAATTACCGCTATATCCCGCCCGTGGACGACATGGATTGGGGGGATAAGCCCTGCCGCAAGGCCGGCTCGGTGCGCCTGCGCGACATCTGCAAAGACGACAAAACCGTTCTTACCTATGTCTACGACTTCGGCGACGACTGGCGCATGAACGTCTCTGTCACCGATATCCGGCAAGGCGATCCGGACACAAGCTATCCGCGTTATCTCGGCGGCGAACGCGCGGCGCCGCCGGAAGACTGCGGCGGCGTTCCCGGCTTTTACGAACTGCTCGATGCCTATGGCGATCCCGAACATCCGGACCATGAGGAGGTGCGCGAATGGCTGGACGAGCGCGACCCGCATTTCTTCGACGAACTGCCGATCAAATATGCGCTTTTACGCATCGCCAATCGGCGCAATGCCGCCCGTAAGAGATTACGCCCGAAGGCGACATGACGTGATTGTGGGGCCTGGCGGCAAGGCTTCATCGCGGTGCAGGCGATATCGCCTTCCATGGCCCGCCATCGGCCCATCTGAGATTGAATTCGCCGCCGGTTACTACTGCTTTGATCGCCGGCATCGCGAAATCCGCGATCTCGTTGATTGTTTCGCCGAGAGTCGGCGCGGCGATCAGCAACGGCTCGCGCCTGACGAACGCCGTCCATTGGCGTTGTTTGACCTGGTTCCCCGCGAATTCCTGAGACAGACCATCGGGCGGCGTCGCCGGAATAATCGTCCCACGGCGATCAAATGTCGCCCGGATAGCCGAAGCAAGGACCCCGCCTTCGAAGGCAAACAGTCGCGACAGCACGAGCAGATCGTAAAAATCCTTCATCCGGCTGTTGGCGCGGCCGAGCGCGACAATCGCCTGAAGCTTTTCGGCGACGACGGTTTCCTTGGGATAGGCTTTCAGGTGCGGCCCCTTGGAGGAAAGCAGCGGCGGGAATTCCAATTCCTGCGCCGCGGGCGTGATCGCGTCGCCGAAGCCGATATCGATCTGCACAGGGATTCTGGTCTTGCCGAGAAAGGCCATCGTTTTCACGCGAACGCCGCCATATTCCTGATCCTCGCGGATCGGTTCCGCATTCAGCCCTTCGGCGTCGAACGCCAATCCGTCTTCGTCCTCCGCCACGATCCGGCAGATCGCACGGAATGTCTCTTCGATCGGCGCTATGTCAGGATCGCCGTATCCAAGAAGGTCAAGGTCCTGCGTCGGCCGAAATGGATCCTCAAGCCAAACTGTAAAGAGCATGGCCCCTTTCAAAACGAACCGCTCTCGATAGGGAGAAACACTGAGCCGATGGAGCAGCCGTTCGATGGCGTAGCGGCGCAATATAAGTTGGTAGTCCGTGCCCTTCTCCCGCGCCACATTACGAAGTCTGGCGAGGACAGATGCCGGAATATTGGCGGGCTTATCCTTCATCGGCGACGACGCTTTCGAGATAGGGCCGCACCACGCTCCAGATGCGTAGCGCCTGAGCGTACCGGACAATGTCGTCGGGCTTTGCCTTGCGAGAGCGCCAGCCCATGCGCAGCGCCTCAAGCGCCACGTCGAGGCCGACGGTATTCCGGAAACGGAAGCAATCGACGATGGTTTTCGCAGGATCGAAGATGCGCACCGGTACGGAATCGATGGTGTGAGTTTCAACGCCGAGCCTCAGCGCCTTCTCGCCGAAGCGGACGACGCGGAGTGGCGGATAGTCGAGCGCCGGCTTGCGGTCTTTGGAGCCAATGGCGATCCAGACGCTGCGGGGAAGCTGAAGCGTGATCTCGTGAAACTGGAGCGCCGAAATCAGGCAGATCACCCCTTTCGGGACGCGCTTGGCGACTTCGGCAAGATTGTGCGCCGCTTCGATATCGGCGCCGAAGAGCTCGTAAAGCCCGCGCGACGGCTTTTGCAGGACGCCCTCTTCGACCAGGCGCGCCAGCGTCGCCGGATTCACCCCGTGGTCCTTCAGGTCAGATAGGCGCATAATGCCGTGCCGTTCGATGAGGCTGACGGCGAGATCGCGCTGCGTGGATTGACGGGGCTCTTCCATGTAACGAATCGTCGGTTGTTGCGTGTAACTTCCGACATATTGTTACATCAGAAACAGGACGTCCCGCAAGCAAAATCCTACCCCTCCCGCCGATTCCAGACCAGGAACGCCGCGCCATCCTCTTCGAACAGAGCCGCGCGGATGGGCTCGGGGAAGCTCGGGTCGTCGAGTTGGACGCTGAGATAGTCGCGCGGCGCCTCGCCGTTGGTCCTGGCTTTCCAGGCGGCACCGAGCTCGGCTCGGCCGGCGTAGACGCGGAAGTCCGGAGCGCCTTCGCTTTTCTTCGCATCATTGGCGACGATCTTCGCCTTGACGTTAACCGTCAGAGTCCGGATCGTTCCGACATAGCCGTCCTTGCCGGCGGTGAAGCTGCCTATCGTAGCCATGGTTCAAATCTCCGTTGCTTTGGTTGATTGGGAAGATGAGCGTGCGTTTTCGAGCTCTTTGCGCGCCCGCTTGAAGCCGGGGTCGGCGTTCATGAACGCCTCCAGCATGAAGGGAATGAGATCGGCGACGCCCTCCTTGTGGCCGTAGGTGCGCCGGTAGATTTCGGCGTAATCATTGAGGGCGGCTTTGAGCTCGGGGCTCGCGGTGAAGGCGATCTTCGCTGGCTCGCGGTCGGGGAGTTTGTCGAGCTTGAGGGTCATCGGCGTCTCCTCATCCGCGGTAAGGCCTGAGCACCAGGTCCGAATGCACGATGATGCGAAGCGGCCAGCCGGGCCGGATGGTGATGGTGGGCTGGATGCCCAAGTTGCGTTCGGTGATGCGCTGGCCGACACGGTTGGCGCTGTCCTGGGTCGACTCGCGGATCGCCTTGACGAGATCGCCCTCGTCGTCGCCGAAGCTGAGCTCCGTCCCGACGCCGAGCAGCGTCGAAAGCACGATCCCCTTCAACAGCCGCCAGGTATGGAAATCGACCTCGTCTTCGAGGCCAGCATAGCCAGCGGTATCGGTGGCCGGCAGATTCTCGATCACGACCGACGAGCCGTCCGGCATGATGATCCGTTGCCAGACGACAAGCGCACGGCTTTGGCCGAAGGCGATGACGCTGTCATAGGTCCCGATGAGGCGCGCGCCCTGCGGGATCAGCAGGAAACGTCCCGAGACCGTATCATAGACATTCTCGGTTACCTGCGCGATGACGCGGCCCGGCAGATCGGAGTTGACGCCCGTGACGAGGCTCGCCGCGATGATGGTCCCCGCCATCACCTGATAAGGCGAGGCCGGGTCCTGAAGCGCATGGGGGTTATAGATGTTCGTCTCGACCCCTTGCTTCAGGAAATCGAGCTTGCGTCCCTGAAGGTTCTGGTCGTTCTGGAGATCGAGCCCGAGCTCGGCCTCGGACGTGCGCAGGGTGTCGAAGGGATTGCGTTCCGCCGGGCTTGGCGCAGGAGTCACGCCGCTTACTGTGGCCGGCGTGGCCGGCGCGTCGGCCGGTCGCGTCGAGAGCTGGAAGAAGACCCCTGATTCCCGGCCTTGGCTCGCGAGGCGCGCCTGGCGAATGCGCTCGGCGCGCGCCGCGTCATCCTCCGGGTTCGGACGGAATGGCAGGTCGGGCGACGGCCCGACGCCGAGCTCGCGCTCCTTGTCCAGAATGGCGCCGCCAAGGTCGCCCGGCAGCGGCGGTCCGAGTTGGACGGGCCGCGGCAAGTCGCCGTAATTGCGCGGCAGAACTTCGAGCCCTTCTGGCGTCGGCGTGTTGTCGGTCCGGATCAGCTCACGACCGGTCTCATTGCGGTCGAACAGACGCGGCGGATCAAGGGCGAAGATGGTCGCGCCGAAGATCAGCAAGAGCCCCGTGCCGGAGAGCAAAATCAGCACACGGCGGTTGATCCGTGTCACCGGGCGCGGCTTGGCGCGCAGAGCGAGCGCTTCCGCATCGACCTTGGCGGCGCTGGCATCCGGCGGAATGGCATGCCTCAGTTCGTCGTCGCAGGATGGCGCCATCAGCGGTCTCCGGCGTCGAACGCGCCGACGGTGTCGGACCGATCACGGCTGGTGACGTGGGGACGGCCATCGGTGCGGGTGATGCGCACGACCTGTTGCGGGTCTTCGCCGAGCCGGAGTTCGGCGGCGGCGAAGAGGCGATCGACAATGTAATAGCGCCCGCGCACCCGGTAGTTGACGAGCAGGTTGTCCCCGTCCGGCCCGACGACGAAGAGCGGCGGCGCCTCGCCCTGGTCAAGCCGCGCCGGAAACTGGATATAGACCTTGTGCGTATCGTCGAAGACGCGAACCGGCCGCCAGGGCGGACTGTCACCGCTCACGGCATAGCGGAAGCGCAGCTTGTCGATATCGAGGCCCGTATCGACGACTTGGGTAACGGCCTTTTCCGCCGTTCTGTTGTCCCGGCGAAGCGCCAGAAGCGCGTCATGGGGATACGTCCAGGACGCCGAGGCCATATAGGTCTCGGGCGTGCTCGTAAGCTCCAGATGATAGGCGCGTCGGTCGGTGATGATGACGAGATTGGTCTTGAGGTCTTCCTTGATGGGTTTGACCAGCACGTGGGCGCGGGCGTTTTCTCCACCGCCGCTCACCGTGTCGCCGATGACCCAGCGCACCGTATCGCCGGCGGAGACGGAGACGATCTTCTCGCCCTTCTGAAGAGCGATGTCGCTTACCTGGCTCGGCGCCGTATAGACCTGATAGAGCGCACCCTCCGTATAGGGATAGACCTGAATGGCGTTGATATAGCCATCCGCGCTCGGCTCCATGGCGGCCGCAGCATTGGCGTCCTCGACCCGCTCTTCCGCCGAACGTGTGTCCGGCGCCGGCGGCTCGCCGCCCTTCGGCGCAGGCTTCAATTGCCCGGGCAATGGCAGCGGCTCGGGCAGCGTGACGATGCGGACGGGACGTGGCGGCTCGGCGGCGAGCGTCGCCGCATCGAAATCGGCGCTGTCGTAGCTGATCTCGGGCGGAAGCTCCTTGTGGGCGCAGGCCGCGAGCAAGCCGGAAATGGTGAGGATAGCGATTTTCTTCATTGGTTGTCTCCGGGGATGTGGTCGCGGCTCCAATTGAGCGCGCGGACGTAGATGCCGAGCGGGTTCTTCCTCAGCGTCTCTTCGGTGCGCGGGCGCTGGAGGAGAATGGAGAGAACGGCGGTGTAGCGGGTCGTGCCTGCGAGCGATCCGTTCTCGAATGTTTGTTCGCGCCAACGCACGTCGAAGCTGCCCGCGGACGAGCGCACGACACTCGTCACTTCAACGGTGACGGTGCGCTGGCCGACTTTTGAGAAGGGATCGTTCTCGCGGGCATATTCGTTGAGGGTGTTCGCGGCCTCGATTGTGGTGAAGTCATAGGCCCTGAGCCAATTCTGGCGCACGACGATCGGATCGATCGACAGTGAGCGGACATTCTCGATGAAGCGCGCCAGGGTGTAGGCGATCTGGGCGTCGGTCGGCTCATAAGCGGAGATGGCCGGCCCGATGGCGCGCACCTCGCCGAGTTTATCGACCTCGACCACATAGGGCGTGATCGTGCTGCGGCCCGCCTGCCAGACAACGCCGCCGGAAAGACCGACCGCAAGCGCCAGACAACCGAAGGCCATGAGCCGCCAGTTCCTAGCCTGAACGCGGGCGGAGCCGATCCGCTCATCCCAGACTTGCGCCGCCTTCTGGTAAGGCGTCACCGGTTCGGGCGTATTGCCATAGGTGGTGGTCGATCTCTTGAACATCATTCGTCATCCCTGAGCCGTGGGTTCTCGCCGGATACGGGCCGGTCGCCGTCTCGGACGGTGTGCGCGGCAACGCTTACGCCCTCGCGCATCCGCTGCTCGCGCCGCAGCCTTTGCGCCCAATCCGGCGCGCCGCTCGCTGCCGCGGTCGCGGCCGGGATATCGGTTCCGCCGGGAAGTGCGCCGCCGGTGGCGGTGAAGGCGCCGCGCGCGCCATCGGAAAAGGACCGGCGAACGCCGGCGGTCGCCCGGTCAGCGACGTTGCGGATACCCTGTCCGACCGCGCCGACGCCAGCGCGGGCCATGCCGGCGACGCCGGCCGCGACACCCGCTGGACCTGAGCTACCCGAGGCGCCGCGCCCGAGGCCATAGGCGGTGCTTGCTCCGCCGGCGACGGAGGCGGCCGCTCTCGTCGCACCGCTCACCCCAACTCCGAGTGCACGGGCTCCACCCATGGCGAGACCGCCGGCCGCCGCGCCGCCAAGCGCAAGACCTGCGGCGGACCCGACGACGGCGCCGGCGCCGAGTTGCGGCGCGCCGGAGACGAGGCCTGCCGCGATGCCGGGGCCGAAGATCCCGAGCATGAAGATCGCGAGTGCACCAAGCACGGTCGAAAGCGCCTGCTCGATGGTGATGTCGCCGCCCGAGAACGACGCCGCAAAAGCGCCGAACAGGGTCGAGCCGATCCCGACGATGACGGCGAGCACCATCAGCTTGATGCCGGCGGCGATCACGTTGCCGAGCACCCGCTCGGCGAGGAACGCGGTCTTGTTCCACAGCGCGAAGGGCACGAGCACGAAGCCTGCGAGTGTCGTCAGCTTGAATTCGAGAATGGTGATGAAGAGCTGGATCGCGAGAATAAAGAATGCGAGCAGCACGATGAGCCAGGCGACCATCAGCACGGCGATCTGCACGAAGTTCTCGAAGAACGCGATCGGGCCGATGAGGTCGCTGACTTCCGCCAGAAGCGGCTGCGCCGCGTCAAAGCCGGTCGCCGCAACGAAACCGGGACGCATCAGATCGGCGGCGCTGATCGGCGCGCCGGTGGCGCGCAAGCCAAGGCCGGCGAAAGAATCGAAGATGACGTTCGCCAGAAACGAGAAATTGTTCAGGATGAAGGCGAAGGCGCCGACATAGAGCACCTTGCGAATGAGCGCCGGGATGACCGCCTTGTCGTCGGCCAAGGCCCAGAACAGTCCGGCCAGCGTGATGTCGATCCCGATCAGGATGGTCGTGAGGAAGGCGACGTCCGGCGTCAGCAAGCCGAAGCCGGAATCGATATAGCTGACGAATGTATCCGTGAACTGATCGATGACGTTGAGGTCGCCCATCGCCTGTGCCCCTTAGTTAGCGCCGCGTATAAGCGTCGCCGTCGCCCATGAAACGCACGAAGCGGGCGCGCGCCTGTTCGTGGGCGGCGAGGCTCCGCGCGCGCTCCAGCGCGTCGGCCCGGGCCGAAGCGGCAAGAAGCGTCTGAAGCTGCATGGTCTGCTTGGCGGCAAGCGCCGTGAGCTGATTGCCCGCTTGTGCTGCCTGAAGATTGCCGACGGCGCCTTGGCTTTCGGCTACAAGCAAGTCGAGCGTCACCGTGTCGGCGCGGACCTGCCCGACCACTTCGGCCTGAACCTCCAGACTGTGCTTGAAGCCTTCGCGCGCCAGGGTCCACGCCTCCTGCGCATCGGCGACGATCTGCGAGGTCGAGACGGCCGCCGCATATTGTTCGGGGAAGAGCCGGCGATATTCGCTGTCGATGACCGAGACCTGATAGGCGATCCCGCGGGCGGTCGTGATGAGACCGTCTACGCGCGCGAGGGAGGTCCGAAGATCGGCCGCTACAGAGGTCGGTAGGGTGGCGAGATTCTGCGCCTGGTTGAGCAGCATCTGCGCTTCGTTGGCGAGCTGCTGGACCTGATTGTTGATCTGGATGAGCGTGCGCGCCGCGGTCAGGATGTTTTCGGCGTGGTTGGCCGGGTCGTAGACGACATCGCCAATGCCGAAGATGGCGTGGGCACTCTGGACCGGTCCCAAGGTCAAGGCGATGGCGGCGACGGCCGCCAGGAGCTTACGTTTCATGAGATTCCTCCGTGTCTGGATGGTTCGGGGTTTGGCGGTCGGCCGCGATAAGATCGGCCGCCCAGTCGAGGCCCTTGGCGCGCAGCCAGGAGTCCCCGAATTCTTCCTCGCCATGGGCGGCGACCAGCTCGTCCATCAGGGCATGGTCCTGCTTGGTCGAGGCGGCGATGAAGGCGAGCGCGACGGTGCCGAGACCGAGTTCGAACAGCCGGTTGCCGAGGCGGGACTGGAAGTAGTAGTCGCGCTTCGGCACGGCGCGGGCGACGATGTCGATCTGCCGGTCATTGAGGCCGAACGCCTCGTAGACAGCTTTTGCCTGGGGCTCGATCGCCCGGTCGTTGGGCAGGAAGATGCGGCTCGGGCAGCTCTCGATGATTGCCGGCGCGATGGAGCTGCCGGCGATGTCCGACAGGCCTTGCGTCGCGAACACGACCGAGACGTTCTGCTTGCGGAGCGTCTTCAGCCATTCGCGGATACGCGCGGCGAAGGCCGGGTTGTCGAGGAAAAGCCAGGCCTCGTCGAGAATAAGCAGCGATGGCCGTCCATCGAACTGCGTTTCGAGGCGGTGAAAGAGATAGGTGAGCACGGGCAGCACCGCGCCCGCCTCGTGCATCAGCTCCTCCATCTCGAAGCATTGGACGGCGCCTAGGATCAGGCGATCATCGTCGGCGTCCAGAAGCCGACCATATGGTCCTTCGAGCGTATAGGGCTGGAGCGCCTGTCGAAGCTCGGTACGCTGCAACAGCGTCACCAGCCCCGTCAGCGTGCGTTCCGGTTGGGGCGCCGCGGCAAGATTGGACAGCGCCGACCACACCGCATCCTTGACCTCCGGTGTCACGGCGACGCCTTCATGAGCGAGCAGCCCGAGCACCCACTCCTGCGCGAAGGAGCGCTCTCCCGTCAGGTCAATTTTTGCGAGCGGCTGGAAGGCGAGCGCGTGCTTGACGCCTTCCTTGGCCGCACCGAGGTCGAACCAGGCACCGTTCATGCCGAGCACGGCGGCGCGCGCCGAGCCGCCTTTATCGAAAATGGTGATCCGCGCGTCCTTATAACGGCGAAACTGAAGTGCAATCAGGGCCAGCAGGACCGATTTGCCGGCGCCGGTCGGGCCGACGACAAGCGTGTGGCCAACATCGCCGAAATGCGTGACCAGCCGGAACGGCGTCGTGCCGTTGGTCCGGACCGTGATAAGCGGCGGGCCGCCCAAATGTTCGTTGCGCGCCGGTCCTGCCCAGGTTGCCGATAGCGGCATCATATGGGCCAGATTCAATGTGTTGACCGGCGCGGCCCGGACATTGGCGTAGACATGGCCGGGCAGAGACGACAGCCAGGCTTCAACCGCGTTGGCGCTTTCCTCGATGGTGGCGAAGCCGCGCCCGTCGATCACGCGCTGCGCGGCGCGCACCTTCTCGCGAACCGCATTCGCATCTTCGTCCCAAACGACAAAGGTCGTCGTGACATAGCCGTAGGAAACAAGGTCGGCGCCAAGCTCCTGAAGCGCCGCGTCGGCGTCGGCCGCCTTATTGTCCGCGTCCGTATCGACGAGCGCCGACTGCTCGTTGGTCATTACCTCCTTGATGATGGCGGAGATCGACTTGCGCTTGGCGAACCACTGCCGGCGATAGCGCTTGATCGCCCTCTCGGCCGCCGCCTTGTCGAGGGGGATGAACCGGGTCATCCAGCGGTACTCGAAGCCGAGCCCGTTCAAGGCATCGAGCAGCCCCGGCGTTGTCGAACCCGGAAAGCCGAGCACGGTCAGCACGCGAAGATGTGCCTCGCCAAGCATCGGCGCGAGGCCGCCGGTGAGCGATGTGTCGACGAGAACCGCATCGAGATAGGCCGGCGTCTCGGGAACGGCCACGGAAAGGCGCCGGTTCGAAATGCAGTTGTGCAGATAGGTCAGTGTCTCTTCGTCATTGAGCTGCGCCACCTCGGGCATGAGCTCACCGAGCAGATCGAGCGCCCGGTTGGTTTTCTGGACGAATGCATTGAGATGGTCGCGATAATCGAGGCCACGGCGCTCGCCTTCGCTTTCGATCAAGAGCTGCTCAGCGCGGCCGACATTTTCGGCGGGCGGTAGATTGGCGAAGGTCAGGACATAGCCGCTCTCGAACAGCGCGCCGGACTCTTCGAACGCGGCGCGGCGCTCTTCGTCAACAAGCCGCGATACGGGGTCTGGCAACTCCGAATGCGGATAGTCACGGGCGGGATGCCGTTCCGCCTCGAAGAAAAGCGCCCAGCCGGAGCCAAAGCGGCGCAGCACATTGTTGATCCGCGCGCAGACGGCAACCAGTTCGGCTTCCGTGGCGCTTTCGAGGTCGGGACCGCGAAACCGCGCCGAACGCTGGAACCCGCCGTCCTTGTTGAGGATGACGCCGGGCGCGACAAGGCAGGCCCAGGGAAGATAGTCGGCCAGCAGCGCCGGGCGTTTTCGGTATTCGGCGAGGTTCAGCATGAGAGGTGACCCTTGTGGCGGGTATGGCGGATCAGGACCTGCATGAATGCGGGGTCCTTGCGCGCGGCGTAGACGGCGGCGGCATGGCCGACGATCCAGACGGCGAGCCCCGCGAGCCAAAGCTGGAGACCAAGCCCCAAGGCGGCCGCGAGCGTGCCGTTGACGATCGCAACGTTGCGCGGCGCGCCGCCCATCAGGATCGGCTCGGTGAGCGCGCGGTGAAGCGGGATCTCGTAGCCTTCGATGCTCATGCGATGAGCGCTCCGCCGCCGAACGAGAAGAAGGACAGGAAGAAGCTCGTCGCCGCGAAGGCGATGGAAAGGCCGAAGACGATCTGGATCAGCCGGCGGAAGCCGCCGCTCGATTCGCCGAAAGCGAGCGACAGACCGGTGATGACGATGACGGCGATGATACGCGCGACCGGCCCTTCGATGGATTGCAGGATCTGGGTGAGCGGGGCTTCCCACGGCATGCCCGAACCAGCGGCGTGGGCTGCATCCGCCCAGACGAGCGCCAACCCGACAAGAAGGCCCGTGAACAGAGCCTGCCGGTACGGGAACCGGGAGCAAATGTTGGACGCGAATGGATTCATATGGTGATCTCCCTGGTCAGGCGGTTGGAACGAGATGAACGGGCGTGAGCGGCGCGAGGCGGTAATCGCCATCGGCATCGAGGCCTTCGAGCGCGGCGACCGTCTCGACGCGGCGGCCCGACCCGCGCCCCGTCAAGAAGACGACGATGTCGATCGCCTCGGCGATCAGCCGGCGCGGCACGGTGACGACCGCTTCCTGGATGAGTTGTTCGAGCCGGTAGAGACCAGCATGGGCCGAGTTGGCGTGAAGCGTCGTGATGCCGCCGGGATGGCCGGTGTTCCACGCTTTCAGCATGTCGAGGGCTTCCGCCCCGCGCACCTCGCCGACGATGATCCGGTCGGGGCGCAGGCGCAGCGTCGAGCGCACGAGATCGGCGAGCGAGGCGACGCCGGGCTTCGTCCGTAGACTGACGCTGTCTTCCGCCGCACAATGGAGCTCGCGCGTGTCCTCGATGAGGATCACCCTGTCGCCGCCGGTCGCGACCTCGGCAAGGAGCGCGTTGACGAGCGTCGTCTTGCCAGAGCTCGTCCCGCCGACAACGACGATGCTCCTGCGCGCCTCGACAGCTTCTCGCAGCGCTTTCGCCTGTAACGGCGTCATGATCCTCGCTTCCACATAGTCCGAGAGCCGGTAGAGCATGCGGGCCGGCTTGCGGATGGCGAAGCATGGCGCCGGCGAGACGGGCGGCAGCAGGCCTTCGAAGCGCTCGCCGCTTTCGGGCAACTCAGCCGAGACGACAGGACGCTCGCGATGGCATTCCTGGCCAATATGGCTCGCCACCAGCCGGATAATCCGCTCGGCTTCGGCGGCGCCGATCCGCTTGCCGGCGTCGATGCGGCCGTCGCCATGGCGGTCGATCCACAGCCGCCCGTCGGGATTGACCATCACTTCGATGACGGCGGGGTCGGCCAGCGCCGCCGCAATCGCCGGTCCCATGGCGGTGCGCAGCATGGTGCGCTGGCGATCGACCGTGTCCGGATGGAAGCGGTCAGCCATTATCCGCCTCCGCAATCAGGTCGTCGTGAGCCGCTCCGCCGTTCGGCCTGTTGTCGTCCGGAGAATCGGCCGCCCGCACGGCCTGCAATGCGTCGACCTCTTCTTGTGTGAAGAAGTCGCTCTCCTTGGCGCTCACCTCTTCGAGCACGTCGCGGATCATGTTCTTGCCGCCGGCAAGCCGCCGCGCGAGCTGGCCGATGAAATAGTCGAAGCGCTCCTTGCCGAGCGCGCGGGCGGCGTCCTGATCGGCGTTCGGCAGGGGCGGCGTGACGGTCAAAAAGAAGCGGATAAAGAGCGCCAGCGTTTCGGCCGTGACCGAGAGATTGCGCTCCAGCCGGTCATATTGCCGGGTCATCCGGTCGAGCCGCCGGATGAGCGCACCGTCGCGCTGATCGTCGAACTCTTTCGAGAAGAAACCCAGAAGCGCCGCCTCGACCACGGCCGCCTTGGTGACGCCCGGCCGCTTTGCGGCAATTTCAACCTTGTCGAAAAGCTCGTCTGAGACATGAACGTTGAGGCGGGGTTTCATGGACGAGCTCCCTCTAAAAGCTCGGAATCAGGTCGTCGTCGGCCTGGTCTATGGCGTGGGCGCGTTGGACCACGGCAGCGTTGCGTGCGAGCTGTTCCATCCGCCTGGCGTCGTTGGGGTCGAATTCGTCGTCGAGAAGCCCGGCGTCGGGCGCTTTCTCAGGTTCCGCCTTGGCGGGCGCTTCATCCGGCAAGGCGGGATGGCGCTTAAGGCCGCCATCATCTTCATCGCCGTTCGAAACGAGCTCCGACCACGGCTTGACGAGATCGGCGTGGGAGCCGCGCACTTGGTCCCTCCAGTCGTCGGCGCGGGATGGCGGACAGTCCGCAAAGGGACCGTCCGCCACGAGCGCGGGCGGGGGGCACACCCGGCCCGTGAAGTTGGCGTCCTCGAAATAGCGGAGCTTCTTCGCGCGGATCGGCGGCTGACCGGAGACCATGACGATCTCTTCGTCAGGCGAAAGCTGCATCACTTCGCCGGGCGTCATCAGCGGCCGCGCCGTCTCCTGGCGGCTCACCATCACATGGGCGAGCCAAGGCGCGAGCCGGTGGCCGGCATAGTTGCGCTGCGCGCGCAATTCCGTCGCCGTGCCGAGCGAGTCCGAGATTCGCTTCGCCGTGCGCTCATCGTTGGACGCAAAGGCCACCCGCACATGGCAATTGTCGAGGATCGAATTGTTCTCGCCATAGGCCTTGGAAATCTGGTTGAGGCTTTGCGCGATCAGGAAGCTGCGAATGCCGTAGCCGGCCTTGTAGGCAAGCGCGCTTTCGAAGAAGTCGAGCCGCCCGAGCGCCGGGAACTCATCGAGCATCATCAGGAGCTGGTGGCGCCGCCGCTTGCCGGCCTGCCCTTCCAGCCGCTCGGTCAGCCGCCGGCCGATCTGATTGAGGACCAGTCGCACCAGCGGCTTCGTCCGCGAAATATCCGAAGGCGGAATGACGAGATAGAGCGAGACCGGCCGCTCGGCGTCTACCAGATCGGCGATGCGCCATTCGCAGGCGCTCGTTGTCTCCGCCACGGTCGGATCGCGATAGAGCCCGAGAAACGACATGGCGGTCGAGAGGACGCCCGAGCGCTCGTTCTCCGACTTGTTTAAAAGCTCGCGCGCGGCCTGCGCGACGACAGGATGGACCTGCGGCGCCTCGTCCGTTCCCAGATGATTGGTGCTCATCATCACGCGGAGCGTCCGCTCGAAGGAGCGCGCCGGGTCGGAAAGGAAGGCGGCGACGCGGGCGAGCGTCTTCTCCTTCTCGGCATAGAGAACGTGCAGGATCACGCCGACAAGGAGCGCGTGGCTGGTCTTCTCCCAATGATTCCGCCGTTCGAGCGCGCCCTCGGGATCGACCAGAATGTCGGCGATGTTTTGAACGTCACGGACCTCGAACCGGCCTTTGCGCACTTCGAGGAGCGGGTTGTATTTGGCGCTCGCGGGATCGGTCGGATTGAACAGGAGGCAGTGCGAGAATCGCGAGCGCCAGCCAGAGGTGAGCTGCCAGTTCTCGCCCTTGATGTCGTGAATGACGGCGGAGTGCGGCCAGGAAAGTAGCGTCGGGATAACAAGGCCGACGCCCTTGCCCGAACGGGTCGGGGCGAAGCACATGACATGCTCCGGCCCGTCATGGCGCAGATAGCGGTCCTTCAGCCTGCCGAGGAACACGCCGCGCGGCTCGAACAGGCCGGATTTGCTAATCTCGCAATTGGCGGCCCAGCGCGCCGAGCCGTAGGTCGTGACCAGCCGGGCCTGCCGCGCGCGCCACAGCGATCCGATGATGGCGACGACAACGCCGAGCATACCGCCGCCCGCCGCCATCGCGCCGGCGCGGTTGAAGACCCCCGGCGCATAGGCCTCGTAAGCGTACCACCACTCGAACAGCCGCCACGGAACGTAAACGGGATAACCGACGACATGGAACCAGGCCGGACCGAGCCGCGCTTGATAGCCGAACTCGGCCGCCGTCCACTGTGTCGCGCCCCACACCGCGCCAATGACGATCGCGAAGACGAGGAAGATTTGGCCTATGAGGAGTCTGGTTGGTGTCATCGATCCTGCGCCGTTGTCGGAGCCGAAGGCTCGGGTAAATTCCGGCAAAGGATCGTGACGAAATCACATGTGAATCAAGGCAATCACTTCCAGTGTCATCCAAGAACGGAGAATAGAGGAAACTATAGCCAAAAGCGGAGAAGACTAGCCAAGAACATCAGACCTTATTTTTGCAACCGGAAGCCGCTATGATTCTGGATAATGTTGGACGGATTCGCTTGCGCACCGTGGTTAATGCGCAAAAGTTGTCATTCGCTAGGGTTTAGGGGGCTGAGAAGGAGATGTTCGATGCGGTTCCATCGCCAATCACGCCGAGCTTGTCGTATTGCCCTCGGTGCAGCCTCTATTCTCGCCACAGGGTTCTTCGGTCCGGCCTTGGCCGCCGACTATGAGGTTCGGAATTTCGAGGGTGGGCCTGGCTGGTTTGTCTATGACGAGCCGGTCGATGTGGCGCTCCGCGTCCTCCGCCCGGCCGAGCCCAAATGCCACGAAGTCACGGAGATGATCCTGCTTTTCGAAACGGCCGATCAATTGCGCGACGATGCGCTGATCGAAGAAGCCGCGCTCACAGGCATGAACCACTATGCCGCGCTTTGCCGCTCCTTTGGCGTCAATCCGGCCAATCAACTCAAGGTCTCAGGGATAATCCTTGGCGCCAGCGAGGCCAACGCCCAGGGCTTCGTTATGGGCGACGCCCGCGTACTTGACGCCATGGTCGGTTCGTCCACTGGCAAGTACCAGCTTCGTGTTAGCCGAAACGCCGTCGCCGGTGGCACAGCGGCGGCTACCCCTAATACGGCGCATAAGACAGCCAACAATCAATCTGCTCAGATTGCTGAAATTCCCACGACCTATGATGCGGCGTTGAAAAAGAGCGAGGCAAACGCCGGCCGTCCGGGATTGGTCGGCCGTTTGATGGGCGGCGACCGGGCCGCGCTCACCGGCGTTTGGTCCGGCAGTCAGGCGGAGTGCACCAGTGAACGGCTCATCCTGTTCGAGAATAGCGGAACCGGAACGGTCGAATGGTGGCGGGGGTCGGACAAGGCCGTCGGCCTCCTGCCTTGGCGCACCGGCCGGTGGGAACTGCGCGACGGCACTGTCATCATGAGTTTCGACCATCGCGTCGAGTATGATGACTTCCTTGGCCGGCTCGGCAACAGCGCGATCGACGAGACCGTGCAGTTCGAACTCAAGCGCGCCAACGGATCGGAGCTGCGGCTCGCAGCGACCGGCGGGGGAGTTTCGTCCGAAGCGTTGTTCCTCGGTGGCGTGGAGAAGCTGTTTGTGCGGTGTGGCGTGTAATACTTACAGTTTTCCAATCTTACTGCCGCCCGTAAAGCACGTCGCAAGGTATCTCACCCTGCGCAGCAGGAAAGCTTCGCTACATCCTTCTCGAAGGTCTGCGCGGCAAGCTTCAGGCCCTCGACGGTCGTGAGGTAGGGGAAAATCGTTTCGCCGAGCGCTTTGGCTGTCATGCCGTGCTTCAATGCAAGCGCCAGGGTTTGAATGCTATCGGCCCCTTCGGGCGCCAGGATATGGCCGCCGAGAAGGCGGTCGGTCTTCGCGTCGGCAACTAGCTTAATGAGGCCGCGCGTGTCCCGTGCCGCCAGGGCGCGGGGCACCTGATCGAGGGGCACAATGGAGATTTTCACATCGAAGCCCTGCGCCTTCGCCTGGGCCTCGGTGGGGCCGACGCCCGCGACCTGCGGATCGGTGAACACGACGGCAGGCATGACGCTGTTGTCATAGACGAGGCTGTCGCCGTTCAAGGCATTGAGGGCCGCGATCTTGGCGCCGTAGGCCGCCATATAGACGAACTGGTCGCGGCCGGTGACATCGCCCGCAGCATAGATTCCAGGCTTTGTCGTCCGCATGCGGTCGTCGACCGCAATTCCCCCGCCTGCTGTCTGCTCGATCCCCGCTGCCTCAAGACCGAGCCCCTCCACATTGGGCGCGCGCCCCGTTGTCACCAACACGCGCTCGGCCTTGAGTTCGGTCAATACGCCGCCCTCCTTCACGCATAGCGTGACGCCCTCTTCGTCCTGACGGCAGAACTCGTAGGCGACGCCGCAATTGAGAGCGATGCCTTCTTCGCGGAAAACTTTCATCAGCGCATCGCTGATTTCCGGCTCTGCCTGCGGCAGGAGGCGGGAGCGGCAGACGATCGTAACTTCAACCCCTGCGCGCGCCAGCATCTGACCGAGCTCGCAGCCGATGAAGCCGCCACCCACGATGATGAGGCTCCTCGGTAGCTCCTCAAGATCGAGCGCCGACGTGCTCGTCAGATAATCGACCTTGTCGATGCCCGGAATGGGCGGAAGAGAGGGCCGTGCGCCGGTGGCGATGATAATTTTGCCCGCGCGAATGGCGTCGCCATTGACGGTGACGCCACCGTCCTCCAGCCGGGCCGCGCCTTCCAAATAGGCGACGCCATTATAGCTCGGCAGGAGGTCGATGTATTTCTTCTGCCTGAGCGCTCCGACGAGATCGTCCTTGCCTTGGACAAATGCGCGCCAATCCGTGATGCGGGCCTCGCCGGCAAGGCCGGGAAATCGGCCGGCCACTTTCGCCCCATGCAGGGCTTCGGTCGCGCGGATTATGGTCTTCGATGGCACGCAGCCAATGTTCACGCAGGTGCCGCCAATCGTGCCGTGGCCGATGAGCGCCACGCGCGCGCCTTGCTCGGCTGCTGTGATTATGGCGGAGAAACCCGCCGATCCTGCGCCGATGACGGCGAGGTCGTAGCTTCCACTATTCTTTCCGCCAAGCGTGCAGCAATCGGACATGTCTCTTATCTCAATCGGTTTAGCTCTGCGCCGCCGGGTAACCGGCGTTTGTCGAGGCCGCCGCGATCGCGTCGGCGTTCGTCACCGACGGATCGAACACAACAGTCGCTGTCTTGGCATCAAAGTCGACAGTGACGGACTTCACCCCGGCGACGCCTTCCATGGCCTTTTTCACGGTCACGGGACACAAGGCGCACGTCATGTTCTCGATACTGAATGTTGCTGTCTGAATCGCGGCGACTTGAGCCGGAGCGGCCTGCGCGGCAAACGGCGAAGTCGCCGGCGCCGACAGAAGGCCGGCGGCGCCCAAGGCAAGCGCGCCTGCCGCGGTAAGCACGAATCGTTTCATCTCATGTTTCTCCTTTGCGGTTACGTGATCAGTAGAACAGCGGCGCCCACCAATTAATTGTCAGAGCGAGGACGACCAAGATCGTGGCTAGCCACAGCGCCGATTTTGTGATGAGCGACGATTGCGGCTTCGCGCAGTAGGAATCCTCTGCGCAGGCCGGTTTGGGTTTGAAATAAACCTGCCAAAAGCCAGCGCCAATGAAGATGAGCGCCACGGCGGCGAAATAGGGCTTGTAAGGTTCAAGCACCGTAAGGTTGCCAATCCAGGCGCCGGAAACGCCGAGAGTCAGCAACACCAGCGGCGCAATGCAGCAGGTCGAGGCGAGGATCGCCCCGATCACACCGCCCGCCGCGAACCATCCTTGCTGACGGCCCGCGGCCTTTTTTGGTTCCTCAAGCGCCTGTGTTTTAAGTTCACTGCTGCTCACGCGACTCAACCCTCGACTCAACCCTCGATTCTTAGACGACAGTAAGATAAGGTCTGTACTAACTACAGACTCAAGAGGTTTCTGAATCGATGCGCGATCACATTTCCGGGAAAGGATTGCAGCGGGCGGAATTGGCGCGCCTGACCGGCTGCAATCTCGAAACCATCCGCTATTACGAGAAGATCGGCATGATGCCGGATCCCAGGCGCACAGGAACGGGCTACCGTATTTACGACGACGCTCACGTCTCGCGTTTGCGTTTCATCCTCCGCGCCCGCGAACTCGGCTTTTCGCTCGATGAGGTGCGCGGCTTGCTCGCCCTCGTCGAGGGTGGCACGCAAACCTGCGCCGAAGTCAAGGAACGCACCGAGCGGCATTTGGCCGACGTGCGTGCCAAGATCGCCGATCTCAAACGCATCGAAAAAGTGCTGGCAAAGACCGCGGCGCAGTGCTCCGGCGACGATGTTCCGGAATGCCCGGTTCTGGATGCGCTGGCATCATGATCATTACCTCGGTGATCAAATCGCGGCCCCCAAAAAAAAGAAATCTATTGGCTAAGACACGGACGGCCCACTGCGCTGGCGACCAATGGTCCAGGAAATGCTGTCGCCACGAATCACGCCGCCGACCATTTTACCGCGCTGGCGTTCGAGCACCGGCCGCCAGGGGACGAGCGTGAACTCCTTCGATTTCTCAATGACGGCGAACTTGCCGCTGGCGAGACGGATCGGTCGTTTGTAGACGCCGTCGATTCGATCTCCATCCTGTGTCTCGGCAAAGTCGAGGCCTGTCTCCTTGGCGAGCTTCTCGCCGGCGGCTGCCAGTTCTCGCCGACGCAGTAGTCGAAGCAGGTTTCGCTGGTAGCGGACGTGTTGGCCTTCGCGTTCCGCCAGACCTCGTTCGATCAGATACTCCTGCCGCCGGCGCAGGGCTTGGGCGGCTTCGGCCCCGAAGCGCTCGCCGCGCAGCGCCAGCGGCTCCTTGGTGAGCAGTTGCCGGTCGAGCCAGGTTGCGCCGTCAGCGCCAACTTGAGCTTCCAGCGAGAAGAACGACAAAGTCGTGATGCGCCCCGGATATCGCGCCTGCTTTTTGGCGAGCGCTTCGACCCGGTCTTCAAAGTCCTCGGGGATTTCCCATGACCCGTCCTGAAAGCGCCGAACAACATTGGCGCGGCGCAGCGCTTCGAGCCTGCGGACGTGCGCCCGAACGAACTCGTCCGACGCGCGCGGATCGAAGGCGTGGTGGGCGTCCACCGTGTAGAGACCATCGTTTCGCCTGGCGATCTCGGCGATGGTTCGGTCGGATGGTTTCACACCGCTCGCCGCCGGCGCAACTTCGACAACGGCGCCGAGCGGCAGGTCCTCCATCTCCTGTCGCGGATCGAGCGCGACGTAATGAACCCGCCCGTCGGCGGCGTCGATCATGACGTAGTGCCCGTCGTTCAACTCGTCATGGAGTCCGCGGTCGATGATCCGGCCGGTCACGGTCGGCGCGCGCGGGTCGGCAGGGTCGTAGATCGAGAACTCCGAAGCGCCGGCATCGAGTCCGGCCTGCCGCAGTCCTCGGTGCATGGTCTTGATAATGTCGGCACGCTCGCCCGCGCGCCGGAGGGTCCCTTCCAGTCTCGGCGAGAGCCGCCAGCGGCCCGACTCTGTCTCCTCGGCGAGACCGCGCCGCGACAGCACACGCAGCCGACCGACCTTCATGGCATGGTGGAAGCGCGAGTCGGGGCGCTGCGGCTCGGCGCGCGCATCGACAATCCCGTCCATGGCGTCACGGACCAGCGCCCGGTCGAGATCGGTGAAGCGGTCCTGCTCGACCTGGTGTTCCAGTTTTTGACGAAGTTCCTGCTCGGTCTGCGGCCCGAGTTCCAGCGTCAGCAGTTCGCTCGCCCGCCGCCGCATGCCGTGGGCGATGTAGTCGCGGGCGATGACGAGGTCCTTGCCGAGTTCGTCCTTGCCCCGCAGCACGATATGGGTATGCGGATGCTCTGTGTTGAAGTGATCGACCGCCACCCAGTCGAGCCGCGTGCCGAGGTCTTTCTCCATTGTGCTCATCAGATCGCGGATGAATGGCTTGAGATCCGCAAGCACGGTCGCATCTTCCGGCGAGACGATAAAACGGAACTGATTCCGGTCGCCGTCGCTGCGGTCGAGGAACGCCTTGCCGTCCGCCTCGTCATGCGCCGCGTCGTAAAGCCGGCCCGGCTCGTGATCCTTGGAGACGCCGTCGCGCTGGATATAACGCAGATGGGCACGCGCCGCATCTAACCCGCCGCCTCTGAGTTTGACGATCCGCGTCTTGATGACGACGCGCCTATAGGTCGGTCCGAAGCGGTGTCCGGCGCGACCACGCCGAAGTACGTCATTGCCGCGCCCGATCCGGTAGCCGGAATAGCGCCGTGACGCGGCTCCGATTCTGAAACCGGACTTGCCTGCCTTCGAGACCTGTCGGAGCACGCGATGAAGATAGCTCTTGGTGCGCGCGCCACCCAGGCTGCGAATGCGTCCGAGCTTCGGCTTGAAAATGTCGTCGGAATCATCGGCCATGGTCGGTCATAAACATGGGGCGCGAACGTGGGCGCCAAACAACCTATTCATCCTTGCACCACCTATTCGCCAGCCATCTCGGGGCCTTAGCAAAATCATCTGCACACGGGCGAAATCGCCGCGTGCAACCAAACCGGATGTGCAGACAATGGGTTATGCGGGCTTTGCCCCATCACCTTTTATCTTGCCCTCCGCTGCCTCAGACGCCCCCCACGCTCCAATTCCTTCATGACGCTGGATCAGCTTTTCTCGTGCTTCCGCCAAGGGAGCCGCAACATCGTCGCCCGTCCGATGACGAGACGCCGATCCACCGGCCCGAAATATCGACCATCGAAGGACTGCGGATGGTCTTGCAACAGGAAGACCGTCTGCTCGGTGAGGATGTGGCAGCCCTGCCAATCGGGCAGCGGCCTGCCCAAACCGTCCGCCTTTTCAGCCCTGGAAACCGGATTTCCGTTGATCGAAACCGTCTCTCCCCGACGACAAATTACGTCTCCATCGACCCCGACAACGCGCTTGATGAAGGGCACATCGGCGGGCAGATAGCCGCGCTCTTCGACAAGTTTTCGGACGCGCTCCGGCACGCGAACAAGGACATAATCGCTGCGGCTGATTGGCCGCCGGTCGAGCCAATAGAAGCCGATCGGCGCGCTCGCCGAGGCGTTATAGATCAGCTTCTTCGGTAGGCTGATGGTCGATACGATGGCCAAAGCAAGCACCGGGATCGTCGTACAAACGAGCGGTCCCCACTTCACGCCGACACCTTTTTCGCCGCTAAATATGCCGCATGCTGTTCTCGCGAATAGGCACGGACCGGCTGCCCCGCTGTGATGCGATTGTGGACATGGCGATAATAGGCGGGCGACACGTCGACCGGATCGAAGCCGTCCGCTTCCAGCACGTCGATCTGCAACAGCGCGCGCTTGACCTTCGTGTTTCCGGTGACAAGCAAGAGCACTTCACCGCCCGGACAGACGCCCGGAATGCGGCTCAAAAGCAGTGACGGCTCCGCTGCGCGAACGATGGTGAAGCGCCACTCCTGCGTGCCGAACTCGTTGGCCCGCCAGCGAACATAGCCGAAGACCTGGCCCGGTCTGAAAAGCGCAAGCGACCGCCTGCGGTCCAAGTCCTGCTGTGCATCAGGCGCGCCGAACCGCAGCCAGTGGTTCAAATGCTCCGGATAAAAGACGATCTCGACGCGTGTGAAATGTTCAGACATCGGAAGTCGAATCCTTCTTCCGCATGTCCGACCAGGCGGTCAGTTCGTCAATGTGATAGCGAACGTGGCGGCCGTGTTTGCGGTATTGCGGGCCGCCGCCATAGACGCGCATTTTCTCCAGCGTGTTGGGTTTGAGTTTGAGAAAACGCGCGGCTTCGCTCGTTGTCAGGAACGGTCCTTCAGCGACCGTTTGTGCGTCGTGCTCGGTCATGCGTCCTCCGGCGTCAGCGAAAGTGCTCTATGCCGGTCAAGGATGAGCGAGCGTGAAATCGGGCGGCAGTATCGTTAGCGGCGAAGCGCACGAACGATACCCCTCACGCGGGTCAGGCGAGTAGCTTTCGATAGCCGCCGTTCATCATCCGCTGGCCGCGTTTGACGCTGCGGATGACGCGGTTCTTCATGGTCTGGTCGGGGTTGGTCCAGTCGCGCCGCACCGCCTTTTCGCCATAGAGAAAGATCGCGATCTGGCGGTAGGAACGCCCCTCCATTCGTAAATCGAGAGCAACAAGGGCGTCGCGGTGGCGCATCGCCTCAACTGCCCATCCGCCGCTCCTCCCACTGAGCCGCCGCCCCCGATAGAGATCAGCGAGTCGTCTGATGAGATGCTGGCGACTGTCCACGTTTGGGAAATCGTCGATCACTAATTCGAGAACGAAAGGATCGATTCGGATGTCGTCACCCACACACCGCACCTGTGCCACTCGGCCATTGTCGCGCAGGAGCAGATGCTGCTCACCATCCACCGTCTTCAAAAGTGTCTTTCGACATGGGACGTCATTCAGAGAGACCGTGACCCCCAAGCCGTTATCATCGCTCTTGCGAGTATAGGCCGACACCACACTCCGATAGTCCGCGGTTCGCCAGAAGACCTCGGCCTTGAGGGCATTTTCGCGCGGATCGGCGAAAGGTATAAAGGCCCCACGCTTCGGCGCATAGAAAGCGCCGCCGCATCCTGATTAGTGTAACATCGTTCCGTAGACGGATTGCAATCGGACGGCCCGGCGGGGAACAGCGCCAGTCGCGGCCAAAGTCGGGATTCCGCCGAAGATATTCCCAGGCAACTCGCGACCGTGTCAGCAACCGTACATAGTCGTAGTCACCGAGGTGCAGATCGCCGGACATCGAGGAGTTGTGATATTCCACCATCGTGCTTTCCATTCCCACGGCACGATGGCGGCCGACGCACCCAGCGTCGCAAACTCAATCAAGCTCCTCTTTCATTGCGCTTACGTCCGTCACCAAGCGCCCAAGACGCTGCACCATCGACCCGCAATACAGACTCGTGTCATCGCTCAACTATGGCGCGCGAAAATCAACGAACGGTTAAGAATTCTGAACATTTTGCAAGAAAATACATGCAATGTACATATTCCGGTGAAAGCAAATAGCCCCCGCACCGAAGCGCGGGGGCTGAAGCCGTGCGTTAGCTGCGCGGGTTCCAGAGGATCGCCATAATGCGGTCGTCTTCCTGCCCGGCGGCCCGGCCGAGATTGGCGTAGATTTTGTTCGGGCCGAATTCGGGAGCGGAGAAAGTCAGCGACACGTAAGGGTTGCCGCTGGCCTTGCCGACCCGGTTCCATCCGCCGCCAATCTCCACGCGGTCCTCGGTGTAGACCCGGAAGTCCGGCTGGGCGTCCGTTTCCTTCCGCGCGTTTGGCAGGATGCGGATGCGCTTCTTGAGGCTCATCGTCGCGAGCGTGCCTTCGTATCCGCCGGTCTCGTTCTTCGTCACATATCCAAGTGCCTGTGCCATCTTTCTGTCTCCTGTTGGCTTTCGCGGGGCGCCCATCGCCCTGCTGACGCGGGACCGGCCATGGCGGGCGGGGGCCGCATGAACCGTAGGCCGAAGCGCAGCGGAGGACCGGCGGGGCGCACTTTTTTGTCTCGCGAGGAAGGCCGAAGGCCGGGGAAAAAAGTGCGGAACGCCGGTTTCATGCGGCCGCCGTTCGCCATAGGTCCATCAAGCAGAAGCAGGCGAATGGGTGTCACGCCAGCCATCGACAGGAGACGTGATGGTCCAGGCAACGCGGGTCATCGTGACGAAAGATGACTAGCAGATGGCACCACCAAGTGCGCGTTCGACGGTGCTGCAGTATGAGCGCAGTCTCGTTTCTGTCCGACCGCCATGGGAGAAGAAGGAGGCGTACTGACGAGACGTGCGGTCTTCAGCGAGGACCACGTGGAGATTGAGAGGTCGGAACCGTCGGCGAGCGCCAGCGCGTTGCTTCAGGCTCGATGACCTTCTCCGCTCCCGAAGTTGGCTGCACGAACGTTATAGCCGAATCTGAGGCGCTGGCGGATTCAGATCATCCGGCTTGGTGATCCGCTGATCCGCGCACCTCTATAAGCGACAACGCCCCCGCGCCATCCGGCGCGGGGGCACTTCGCTGGCGTGAGGAAACAGTGGCAGGCGCTCGCGGCCCCCCGTTTGGGTGAGAGGGCCGCTCCCGCCTGCCGCCGCCGGTTTCAGGAAACGAGCGATTTAATGCGGGCCGTGTTTTCCATGAGCCGCCCGCCGCCTGCTTTCGTATAGGCTTTGAAGGGGAACTCCATATAGCGCGGCAGCCATCCTTCGGCTTGTCTCCGGCCGTCGCCGGTGATGAAGTCGCGGATGATCTTTTTCTGCACCTTGGTCGTGGCGGTCACATTGGCGTCGGCGACCGCCTTGCCGCCGATATGGCGAAGCATGGCATTGACGGCGGCCTTATTGCGGAGAAGGTCGAAGAAGGCGTCGTCCGCCTGCCAATAGTCGCGCATGTCCACCTTGAGATGGGTGCCGAGCGCCTCGACGACGGCAGTTCCGGACTCTAAGGTTTCGGCCATGACGATGGCAAGCACCCGCATCACCTCGTCGTCGGAGAGTTTCAAGAGCGCGGCGAATAGCTCGACCACCCGATAGTCATCGCCGTTCGAGCGTACAACGGAATGGCCGTGGGCGGGCAGCCCGAGAAGCTTCAAGACCGCCTTGCGTTCGTCGGCCAGCGCCGCTTCGGCTTTCGATTTGGCGATGCTCCCGGCGGTTTCCTCCTTGCGCGTCGTTTGCGGGTCGGGCCGGGTCTGCCACAGCGCCGAGCCGCCGATGGCATGAGCGACCAAGAGCCGGAGGGCGATGCCCGGAGACCCGAGAAGCGCATGGCGCGCGGCGGCGTGGCGGTGAAGCTCGATATAGTTCTGCGCCGGATTGGTGAGCTCGGGGCGGTCGGCGGCGGCGGTGTTCTTCTCGTCTCCGCTCGTTGCTTTTCGCTGGCGGCGCTGATGTTCTTTCGCGGTGACGAAGCCTTCATGGACGGTGACTTCGCCGTTCTCGCGAACCTCGATATAGACCCGCCCGCCTTCGCCCTTGGGCGTCGCCACATGATCCCATTTGAGGAACCGTTCGCCCACATCGAGCACGACAACCTCGGGCCATCCCTTGGCGAGAAGCGCGTCGCGCTTGGCGGCGACGGCCTCGTTCTGCAATTTCCAGAATTGGTCCAAATCGTCGAAATAGCCGGTTTCGTCGAACAAGTCCGTCACGATCCGGCCCTTATAGGCATCGAGGGGAAAGAGCGCCGCCCCGGTCGAAACCTCGCCGCCGAACAGCCATTGCTTCAACTGCCAGCCGCGCGGCGCATGTTGCTCCGGGTCCTGAAACAGCTTCAGCCATTCGGCTTGGCGGCCCTCGCTCGCCAAGGTCAGTTGGCGGACGGTCTGGGCGTCAATGTCCTCGTTACGATAGGCTTCGCGGATGTCGGGCAGAAGCTCGCCGAGGGCCAGCGCGCGCCTCACCATGATCTCGGTGACGCCAAAGGTGACGGCGATGTCCTCGACCGTCCGGCCCTCGTTTACGAGCCGGGCGAAGGTCTCCCAACGCGCCACTTCATCGGGGTCGAGCCGGGCCGTGTTCTCGATGAGTGAGGCTTCGAGCGCCGCCGCGTCGTCGCCTTCGGCCATGACGGCGCAAGGAACGGGATCGATCTCGCCGCCTTCCTTCGCGATGGCCTTGAGCGAAAAGAAACGCCGCCGCCCGGCGACGATCTCGTAACCCTTGCCGTTCTTGCGCACGAGCAAGGGCTGCTGCACACCGCGCGTCCGGATCGAGGGAAGGATATCCGACACGTCCGGCGCTTTGCGCGCATGGCGCATGTTGAGCGCGGAGACTTTCAGTTGGTCGAGGGGGATATGTTGAAGTTCCATTTCGTCTTCTCCTTGGATTATGCTCCGGCCTGCCGGAGCGGGTGAAGCGCCCGACGGGGCGCAAAACTCAGTCCGTGCACACGCAATCCTCGCACTCCCAATCGATCTCCGGCGTGGCTGGGTCGGCTAAGTCGAGCACGCCTTGCCGCTGCACCTGATCGAACAGACGCGCATAGGGTTCGCGGTCGATGCGAAAGAGGCGCATATCCGGGCAATGACCCTTGGCGCTCGATTTGCCGGGCTTGGCTTCCTGCGCGATCCACCAGTCCGCGAGGTCGGGCCGATCGCGCATGATCGCCTCGATCTTCCAGCGGGCCTTGAGGAAGCAGAGGTCGCAATTGCCCTCATGGGACCGGAGCGCCAAGTCGAAGGGCTGCGCCGCCCACCAATCGAGCACGTCCGCCTCTGTGACGCGCGCGTCGGCCAAGGGAAGCTGCACCGTCGCGCCGGTGCGTTTGCGCGCGCCGCAGGCGCGCTGGCGATAGACACGCTTCGGCTCGTCCGCGCGCAAGCCCAGCACGCTCGACCAGCTTTTCCAGCCGAGCCAATGGCTCGCGTAGGAGTCGATGCGGTCGCGTTTCAGGAAGGACGTGCAGAACCGCATCCGCGGGTTCGGCACGAAGCCCTTGCGGTCGATCAGCGCTTCGAACGGCTCGCCGTTCCGCGACGCGCTGTTGTGCGAGACGATCCGTGTGCGGTGCGGCTCGTCCCAATCATATTCGACCCACGTGATGTGAACGCCCCAGCGCGCGCCGCATTCGGCCACGAAGTCGAGCGTCTCGGGACGCTCCTTGCCGGTGTTGGCGAAGACGACGCGCACGTCGTCGGGCAGCGCGCCGCCGTGGGCGTCGAGAATGTGCTTGAGCATGTAGCCGGATGTGCGCCCGCCCGAAAACGAGATCACGGCGGGGCCGGCGATGCGATATGGATCGCGGGTCATCGCTTGCCCTTCCGCGCTTCGTCGATCCAATCGATCTGACGGCGGCCTTCCATGTCGAACAGGCCAAGGTCGCAGGGCTTCTGCAGCGCGTTCGGGTTGCGCTTCGGGGCCATGGGCTGGCTGGCGCGCCACTCCAGCCGGTCGCGGAGCGTGACCGGCTGGACGCCCGGCGCGACAATCTGCTCGCCTTCGGGCGTCGTCTCGGTGGGGAATTCGGGGGCGTCGATCATGCCGCCGCCTCCGCTGTCTCGGCCGTTTCGGCGTCGCGAAAGGCGAGAATGAAGTCGGCGGCTTTGGAAGCTTGGCTCGCCGCGCGGAAGATCGCGCGATTGTCTTCTCTCAAGACTTCAAGCCACGAGCCGATATAATCCGTGTGCCGAACGGTGGGCGTGATACTGAGGCTTGCGCAGACGAAGGCGCTCGCCATCTCGGCGACCAGTTCCTCGTGGGCGTAGGGCTTTGATCCGAAGGAATGGGACAGGTCGCGGGCGAGTCTCGTCTCGTGTCCGGTCCAATGGCCAAGCTCGTGAAAGCAGGTGCGGTAGTAGTTCACCTGCTCGAAGAACGCGGGCTGCGGCGGCACGCGGATGAAGTCTTGGCTCGGCACATAGAAAGCCTTCGTTCCGCCGATGCGGAAATCCGCGCCCGTCGCTTCGATGAGGCGTTCGGCCTGCGGAATGATCTCGGCTTCGGGCAGTGGGGCCGCGCCCGCGTATGCGTCTTCCGGCAGGCCTTCGCATTGCTCTACGTTGAACAGGGTGAAGCGCTTCAGGAACGCCACACGGCCCGGCTCGTCGCCGTCCTGCTCGGCTCGTTCGCGCTCGGCCTTGGGGATGAAGGTGTCGGCGTGGCACGCGGTGACGCCGCGCTCGCCTTTCATAACGTGGCCGCCCATTTCTTGGGCCTGGCGGTAGGTCAGCCATGTTTGCGTCGCGAAGCCCGCGCGCACAACGTGATGCCACAGGATCAGGATGTTGACTCCCGAATAGGTGCGTCCGGTGAGCGCGTTCTTGGGCAAGCCGAGTCCGGCCTTCGCGCCCGGCGCGCCCCAAGGCTGCGCCCAAGGCGCACGGCCTGCCTCAAGCTCTGCGATGATGCGGGCCGTCACCTCGTCATAGAGATTCGACTTCTCCGCGCCTGTGGCGCGGCCCCTGCTGCGCCCATGCTTTCCGCTTGCGCTGGCGTTTGCGGTTCTTGGCTCCATGATTGCGGCTCCCTCTGGTCCTCTGCGCGCGCCTTTCCCCGGAAGGGGGGCGGGCGGTAAGCGACCGGGAGCCCCGCCGGGTCAGGCGGGACGCAACTGTCTTGGTAGAACGAGAAAACCGACGTGGACGGACATAAAGCCAAGGCGGTTGCGGGCCGCCCCGGCGGGGCTACAAGGGAGTGTCCGGCCGCCCCCCGCACCGGGAAAGGCCACAAAAAAGTCGCCGCCCGAAAAGGCGGCGTCCTTATGCCGGACCAAAGGTCCGGCCCGCGCGAGGGATCGTGACCCGAATGGGCGGAGACCGCGCGAAGCGCGGGCTCCGTGGAGCTTAGGCCGCGCCAGCGGCCTTAGCGGAATAGAGCCCGGCGCCCGGCCGCAAGGCCGGGCGGGCGCACAAACGCCAACGCTACGGCCGTGCGTCTAGCACCCAGAAGGGTCGCTGCTTGGGCCGGCGAACAGCCCGGCGTAAGTTCGCTCGCGCAAGGGCTCGATCATTGCGCCTTCCTCGTCAAACCGAGCGCGGACCAAAAAGAATGATAGCCGCGCCAAAGAGACAGATCGAAGCACCTATGACGTCCCAACGATCCGGGCGCTGAGCTTCCACCAGCCAAAGCCAAGCCAGTGAGGACGCGATGTAAATTCCCCCATAAGCGGCATACGCCCGACCGGCGAAATCGCTGTCGATCCGAGTCAGAAGAAAAGCGAACAGCGCCAGACTTGCCATGCCCGGCGCTAGCCAGAGCGGAGATTTTCCGAGCCGCAACCACGCCCAAAAGCTGAAACAACCAGCGATCTCGGCTACGGCAGCGCCGACATAGATGGCCAGGGCGGCTATGGGCGCGAAAGGGGTGGCTATGCTCACGGCTTGGCCTCCGTCGGCCGATGGTCATCGGCCGTACAGTGAGCATGGTTGCTCAGGACCTCGATGACGCGGCAATCGGAGATTCTGCCCCCGCGGCATTGGTCAATCATGCGCATGAGTTCGGTCTTCAGCGACCCCAGACGCGCGATCCGACGCTCGACCTCGTCAAGCTGCCGACGGGCGATCGCGTCGGCCGCGACGCAAGGCTGGTTCGGATCGTCGGACAGGCTCAAGAGATCTCGGATCGCGTCCAAGGGGAAGCCGAGTTCACGGGCATGGCGGATGAACATTAGACGGTCAATATCCGCCTGGGCGTAGAGCCGACGGTTGCCCTCGGAGCGTGGGGCCTGTGGCAAAATGCCGATCTGTTCGTAATAGCGGATCGTCTGAACCTTACAGTCCGTCGCGCGCGCCACATGGCCGATCGTGTACATAGTCTTCTTCGGTCCCTATCGAAATTTTGGCTTGCTTCTACAGTACTGTAGATGTTATATGTCATGCATGCGAGGCGCAATGACGGTTTCCCATTCGGGACCGATGGTCGCTCAGGGATGGATTTTGAGGATTGTTAACCACATACGGTTAGTATCGCGCAGGATGAAGAAGGTCTTGCTACTGCTTGGGATGGTTGTATTTGTCGCGATTCAATTCGCCGACATCGCGATCCTTGACGCTGCGCCGGTTGACGGGCTCGAATTCCATACTCAGTCGGATCACGATCAGGACAAGCAAGCCTTTGACGGCTGCGAAATCCATTGCGGGTGTCATGCCCTGCACCACATGGCGGCCATCGGTAACACCAGCGTCTTTGCCTACGCAGTTTCGGCCAGCCGAGTATATCCGCGCGACAATGCCGGGAAGAATTCCGCTGGCCAAGGTCCGCCGGTCCCCCCTCCCAACGCCTGAACTCTCTATGCCCTGAGTCTGTGCGCGAACACGGCATCGTCGTGGCGCGTGCACCCTGGTAACCGAGACAGAGAGTTCAATGAATGAAATGCCAAAAACTGGCGCTTTTCGGCGCCGTCATCGCGAGCCTTTGGCTTGCTGAGCCCGGCTTGGCGCAGGAGAGCGCTGCACCGGACATCGCGCTCAGGGAATTTGTTTTCAGTGTCCTGAGCGATCATCCGGCCCTGCGTCAGGCCCAGGCCGAATTGGATGCCGCGCGCGCCCAGGCACGCGGCCAAGCGCAACCGCTCTACAATCCCGAGATCGAGCTTGAATACGAGGAAGCGCTCGACAATTCAAAGTCGGTCGGGCTATCACAGACGCTCGATCTCAGCGGCAAACGGCGGGCGCGCGCCAACGTCGCCACGGCCGAGGTGGTCGCCGCGGAAGCGCGGTTCGCCATCACGCGCAAGACTTTGCTTGCCAATCTCCTTATTGCGTTGTCGGACTATCAGGCGCGCCGAGACGCGGTTCGCATAGCCGAGCAACGTGTCAGGCTAGATGAAGAGTTCCTTGCGCTCGCTGAACGGCGCAATCGCGCCGGCGACCTGCCGCAATCGGACCTGCTGACGGCCCGATTGACTCTGGCTGAAGCGCGAGCTGCGGCGAGCACGGCGAGCATCGAGTTCTCGCAAGCGGAGGAACGCCTGATAGCTGTCGTCGGCGGCGTGATGCCGCCACCGCCGCCGCTTACCGGTTCACCTCCGCAAAAGCGTCCCTCAATCGAGGTAGTGAATGTCGATGCGCTCCCGGAACTTCAATCGGCGCAGGCCGATACAGAAGCGGCGCGCGCTTTCGTCAGCGTGGCGAAGCGGAATCGCATACCTGACCCGACTTTAGGCGTCAAAGTTGGTGAAGCGCGAAGCGCACTCGATCCCTTAGGGCAAAGAGAGTCCTCGACACTGTTCGGGATACGGCTGTCCATTCCCCTGCCCATTCGCAATACGTACAGCGCCGAAGTCGACGCCGCCAAGGCCGGTTCAATCGCGAGAGAACAAAGCTACCGTGACTTGAGACGCAGGGTCGAAGCACGGCTTGCCGCAAGCCTTCGGCGCTATGAAACGGCGCTCGGCGCTTGGCAAGCCTGGACCGCCCAAGGGGCCGCGCCGCTCGACGAGCAACGTGCGCTCCTGCAGCGGCTGTGGGAAGCGGGCGAGGTCGGCGCCGTCGATTACATCATTCAACTCAATCAAACCTTCGCAACGGAGAGCGCCGGTGTTGAGCTCAAGGGCCGTCTCTGGGCCACATGGTTCGACTGGCTGGAAGCTTCCGCCGCGATCAGCGAATGGGTGGAGAATATCCAATGACCAGGAAAATGAAATCGTCCTTAGGCGTCGCAGCCATCGCGATCGTCATCGCCGGCGCCGCTTTCGCGCTGATCAATCAGCCGCCGAACGCAAAGAATGAAGTCGCTGCTCCAGCGTCGCAAGAGACGGAACACGGCGAGGAGCATGAAGAAGGCGGTGTCGTCGAAATGACCGCCGCCGATCGCAAGGCAAAGGGCGTCACCACGGCGCCTGTGGACATGAGGGTCCTCACCGACGAAGCCGTTGTACCGGGCGAGGTGACGCTCGATCTATACCGATCAGCGCAGATCGCCCCGAGAATTTCCGCTCAAATCGTCGCTCGGCAGGCAAGGCTTGGGGACCATGTGAAGACCGGACAAGCGCTTGTTACTTTGTCCAGCGTCGAGATGGCGGATGCGCAAGGAAACCTGATCGTTGCCACGCGCGAATGGAGCCGCGTGCGCGAGCTGGGGCGTGAGATCGTTTCCGAGCGGCGTTATGTGGAAGCGCAGGTAGCCGCTGAGCAGGCACGCGCCAAGCTCTTAGCCTTCGGCATGACACCGGAGCAGATAGAGGCGCTGGTCAAAAACGGTGACGCTTCGAAAGCCACTGGAACATTCGACCTTTTGGCTCCGCAGGACGGTACGGTCATCAAGGACGATTTCGTTGTCGGCGAAGTCGTGGATGCGGGGCGCGTGCTGTTTCAGATCACGGATGAAAGCCGGGTGTGGGTGCAAGCCCAGCTTACGCCCGATCAGGCTGCTCATGCCGAGGTCGGCTCTTCCGTCCGTATTCTGATCGACAAGGACCACGCGGTCGGCGGCCGGATCGTTCAGGTCCACCACACGCTTGACGAGACGACGCGCACCTTGCCGATCCGTGTCGAGGTCGACAATGCAGGCGACGAGTTACATCCCGGCCAATATGTCAACGTTGCGGTTGGAGTCGGTGATGGCAAACAAGCACTCGCCGTACCGGAGGCGGCCGTCACGCTCATGGACGGCAATCCGACTGTCTTCAAAGTCGAAGGCGACGAACTTCACCCGACGGCGATTAAGACCGGTATGACGCGCGGCGGCTGGATTGAGGTCGCGGCCGGTCTGAGCGCGGGCGATGAAATCGCGACGAATGAGGTCTTTCTCCTCAAGTCGCTCATCCAGAAATCCCAGATGGGCGAAGGCCACGGGCACTGAGGAGATAGATCATGTTGAACAAGCTCGTTGAACTTTCGCTTCAATACAAATTTCTTGTGATCATCGCCTTTCTGGTGATCGCCTTTCTCGGCTGGCAGGCGGTGACGACGGTTCCCATCGACGCCTTTCCGGATGTGACCCCGGTCCAGGTGAATATCTACACGGAGTCGCCTGGCCTCGCCGCAGAAGATGTCGAGCAACTTCTCACATTCCCCGTGGAATCGGCCATGGCCGGCCTGCCCGATGTCGATCAGATCCGCTCGGTCAGCCTGTTCGGTCTCTCTTACGTCTCGGTCTATTTCGAAGACGACGTGGACATCTATTTCGCGCGCCGGCTCGTCATGGAGCGGCTTGCGGAAGTCCGCGACCGCATTCCCGAGGGCTACGGCACGCCGGAAATGGGGCCGAACTCCTCCGGCCTCGGACAGGTCTTCTGGTACACGCTGGAGCGCGCCGACGAAAAGCTCGCGGGCGATATCACCGATATGGACCTGCGCACACTGCAGGACTGGTCGATCCGTCTCATCCTGCGGACCGCGCCGGGGGTCGATGACGTCATGTCCTGGGGTGGCCAGGAACGCCAGTATCAGGTGCAGATCGACCCGCTGAAACTCATTAAATACAAGCTCGGCTACAGCGATGTGATGGAGGCGATCGAGGCCAACAACCGTCAGGTCGGCGGGCAATATATCGATCAGGGACCGGAGCAGTTTTTGGTCCGGGGCCTCGGTCTCGTCGATGGTAAGCGCGATATCGGCAACATTGTCCTCAAGGTTGAGGACGGTACCCCCGTTTATGTGCGCGATGTGGCGACTGTCACGCAGGCCCCGTCACTGCGCTTTGGCGCAGTGACCCGGGACGGCAAGGAGGTCGTCCTTGGCATGGCCTTGTCACGCATCGGCGAGAACGCCAAGAACGTCGTCGATGCGGTCAAGGAGAAACTTTCCGTGGCCGAACAGGCCTTGCCTGACGGCGTCGCACTGAAGCCGATCTACGACCGCACGGAACTTGTCGAGGAGGCCGTCTCGACGGCGGAACGTGCGCTTATCGAAGGCTCGATCCTGGTCGCCATTGTGCTCTTCCTATTCCTCGGCGAACTCCGCTCGGCGTTTGTGGTCATCGCCGCGCTGCCGCTCGCCATGCTGATCGCCTTCATCTTCATGGAACAGGCCGGCCTGTCGTCCAATTTGATGTCGCTCGCGGGGCTCGCCATCGGTATCGGTATGATGGTCGATGGCGCCGTGGTCATGGTCGAGAATTCCTTCCGGATCATGGCGGAGCGCCGCTCGCACGGCGAGGAGGTCAACCGAACGGCTGCCGTATTGGCAGCAGCGCGCGAAGTCGCCAATCCGATCGCCTTCGCGATCCTCATCATCATCGTCGTGTTCCTGCCTCTTTTCAGCCTTGAAGGCCTCGAAGGCAAGATGTTCAAGCCGATGGCCTTCAACATCAGCTTCGCCATGGCGGGCTCGCTGCTCCTGACGCTGACGATCATCCCGGTCCTGGCGGCGCTCATCCTTAAGCCCAAGGAAGAGCGCGATACCATGCTCGTGCGCTGGATCAAGCGCGGCTATCTGCCCCTGCTCGCCTGGTCGCTCGCAAACAAGCGAAAGGTCGTGATGGCCGCCGGCGCCTTGCTCGTCGGCAGTCTCGCGCTCTTTCCGTTCCTCGGCAAGGAGTTCATGCCGCAATTGCAGGAAGGCTCCATCATGTGGCGGGTGACGTCGATTCCGTCCACCTCGCTCGACCAGTCGATCAAGGTCTCGAATGACATTTCGGCGGCATTGTCGGACTTCCCGGAAGTCGAGACCACACTCGCCATGATCGGCCGGGCCGAGAAGGGCGAGACTGCCGACGTCAACTACATGGAGATCTACACCGCCTTGAAACCTGAGGGGGAATGGAAGTCGGGCCGTTCGATTGAGGAACTGGCGGACGCCATGCGCGAGAAACTGGAAGAAGTCGTTCCCACCGCCGTCATCGCTTTCACCCAGCCGATCCAGATGCGGGTGGAAGAACTGATCTCAGGGGTGCGCGCCACCTTGGCGGCGAAGCTCTATGGCGAAGACCTGGCCGAACTCGACCGCCTGAGCCAGGAGATTAAGAACGCGATCGCCTCTGTCCCCGGTGTGGCCGATCTATCGCTCGAAGCCAACCTCGGCAAGCCACAGGTGCGGATCGAAGTAGACCGGGAGCAACTCGCCCGTTATGGCCTTAACGCTGACGATGTTCTGACTATCGTCCGCACCGGAATCGGCAACGAGCCGGTCTCGACACTTATCGACGGCGTCAAGCGATTCGACATCACGGCCCGGCTTCAGGACTCCTCGAAAACTTCCATCGAGGCGATCAAGGCGATCCCACTGCGTACGGCCGATGGGGCGATCATTCCGTTAAGCCGTGTCGCGGATGTCTCGGTCGCGGAAGGCTATTCCTTCGTTCGGCGTGAGCAATTGCAGCGTTATGCGGTGATCCAGATGGACGTCCGCGGACGCGACATTGACGGCTTTGTTCAGGATGCAAACCGGGCAATCAAGCAAAATGTGGAATTGCCGCCCGGCTATTGGATTGAATGGGGCGGTGCTTTCGAGAACCAGCAGCGCGCGCTCACGCGCCTTTCGATCATCGTACCGCTGACGATCTTTTTCATCTTCGTCCTTCTGTACACCGCGTTCAACTCGATCCGACACGCAACGCTGATCATCGCCAATGTGCCGTTCGCCACCATCGGCGGACTGATTTCGCTCGCCATCACCGGGCAATATCTGTCGGTGCCGTCGGCGATCGGCTTTATCGCGGTCTTCGGTGTCGCCATGCTCAACGGCATTGTCCTCGTCGAATTCATCAATGGATTGCGGGCAAAGGGACTGAACGTTGGAGAAGCTGTGCGACGGGGAACGGAACTCAGGCTCCGCCCGGTGCTGATGACGGCAAGCGTGGCAATCCTCGGCCTGATCCCCATGCTGCTGTCGTCAGGTGTCGGTGCCGAAACCCAGCGGCCGCTTGCCACCGTCGTCGTCGGCGGGCTGATCACGTCGACGCTGCTGACCCTTGTCCTTCTCCCCGTCATCTATGAGTGGATGGAGACGCGCGTAGCGCGACCCGTGGAAACCGCCCGACAACTCGAATCGCAGGAGGTCTAATATGAAAGAACTTAAAGCGTTTATTCACCGCAACCGGATCGCTGACGTTGTCCATGCCCTTAAGACAGCAGGGTTCCGGAACATTTCCGTGATCGACGTTAAGGGTATGCTGAAAGCCCTCGATTCTCAGGAACAGCAATATTCCATTGAGATCGGCGAAAAAGTCATCACCGAGGTGAAGCTGGAACTCGTCTGCGAGGCGGACAAGATCGACCAGGCCTTGGCGTTGATTCGCGAAAATGGGCGCACCGGCCAGAAGAGCGCCGGCTGGGTTTATGTCAGCGAGATCGAAAGCGCCTATCCGATCGACGACGGAAATGCGTCCTGATGGCGCCCGCACCTGATGCGTCCCGCCTGACCTTCAAGGTGCGCGGGCTCGATTGCGCCGAGGAAGTGGCGGTACTCCGCCGCGAAGTCGGCCCGCTTGTCGGCGGAGAGGACAATCTCGCATTCGACGTTTTGAACGGCCGCATGACAGTGCTCGCCGAAGCTCCGCCGGTCTCCGCCGATCAGATCCGGCGAGCCGTCCGTCGGACGGGCATGACGGCGATCGAATGGCGCGCCGGCGAGAAAAGTGGGCGTGATGAGAGCGATCGCCGCCGAAGCCAACTCGTCTCGTTCACAAGTCTCAGCGGCCTGTTTGTCGTTGCCGGTTTTCTTACCCACGTTTGGCTCGCGGGCGGCTTCACTGAGGCTATTCGGCTTCTCGCCGGTCACGACGGAAAAGTCGTGCCTTTGCCCGAGATCGCGGCTTATGCGCTCGCCATCGGCTTCGGCATTCGCTTCGTCATCGTTAAGGCCTGGTACGCAGTGCGCGGTGTGCGGCCAGACATGAACCTCTTGATGACGGTCGCCGTCGCCGGCGCCATCATCATCGGCGAATGGTTCGAGGCGGCGACGGTTGCGTTCCTCTTCGCGCTGTCGTTGACGCTGGAAAGCTGGAGCGTCGGTCGAGCGCGCCGTGCCATTGCTGCTCTTCTCGACCTTGCGCCGCCCACCGTGCGGCTCCTTCGCGCGGATGGATCGGAGGTGGCGGTGCCGGTGGCCGATGTCAGCCCTGGTGACCGCTTCATTGTTCCCGCGGGCGACCGCATCGGCCTGGACGGACGGGTCGTTGCAGGGACCAGCGCTGTCAATCAAGCGCCCATCACCGGCGAAAGCGTGCCGGTCGAAAAGACGCCCGGCACCGAGGTCTTCGCCGGCACGGTCAACGGTGACGGAACGCTCACGGTGGAGGCCGCCAAGGCGGCCGGGGACACCATGCTCGCGCGCATCATCCGCATGGTCGAGGAAGCTCACGCCCGCCGCGCGCCCTCGGAGCAATGGGTGGAGCGATTTGCGCGTGTCTACACGCCGGCGGTCATGGCTCTCGCACTTTTTGTCTTCCTGGTGCCGCCACTGGCCCTCGGCGGAGCGTGGGACGAGTGGTTCTATCGGGCCCTGGTCCTGCTCGTGATCGCTTGTCCGTGCGCGTTGGTCATTTCGACACCGGTTTCCATCGTCGCCGCGCTGGCATCGTCGGCGCGCGCCGGCGTGCTGGTCAAAGGCGGCGCCTATGTGGAGCTTCCCGCGCATCTCAAGGCAATCGCCATGGACAAGACCGGAACGATCACGCGGGCCGAGCCCACGGTGGCGCAGGTCATCCCGCTCGGAAACCATACCGAGGCTGAGTTGGTGGCCCGTGCCGCAGCCCTTGAGGCACGCTCCACGCATCCACTTGCGAGCGCTATTCTGCGCTACGCCGATCAGCGGGGGATCGCGCTTGCGCCAGCGAGCGACGTGCGGGTTCTAAGGGGAAAGGGACTGACCGGCACCTTCGATGGCGAACCGTTCTGGCTCGGCTCCCACCGCTACGTCGTCGAACGCGGTCAGGATACGCCCGAGACCGCGAAACGGGCGGAAACGTTGGAAGCAGACGGCAAAACAGTCATTGCCGTCGGCAACCCGCGGCACGTCTGCGGCCTCATCGCAGTCGCGGATACGGTCCGGCCGGAGGCGCGGGAAATCGTGCAACAACTGCATGCCGCCGGCATTGGGCATGTGGTTATGCTGACCGGCGACAACCGGGTCACGGCCAATGCCATCGCCCGCAACCTCGGCATCGACGAGGTGCACGCCGAACTGCTGCCGGACGACAAGGTCAAGAAGATCGAAGAGCTTGTCGCGCGCTACGGCACGGTGGCGATGGTCGGCGACGGTGTCAATGACGCACCGGCCCTGGCGCGCGCCAACCTTGGCATCGCCATGGGCGCGATCGGCTCCGATGCGGCGATCGAGACCGCCGATGTCGCGCTCATGACAGATGACATCTCGAAACTGCCTTGGCTGGTGCATCACGCCAAACGAACGCTCGTTATCATTCAGCAGAACATCGTTTTTTCACTTGGCGTCAAAGCGGTCTTCGTCGTGCTCACCTTCGCCGGCTACGCAACGCTCTGGGGCGCTATCGCTGCGGATACGGGCGCTTCCTTGCTGGTGGTTGCCAACGCGCTGCGGTTATTGCGTCTGCGTAAAAGTCCGGAGAATTCGTGAAATGAACCGGTCAACGGAGTCGTCCAGTTCGAAGTCATTCGGTTTACTCTTGAACCCGGAACATTGCGTCGTTGTTCTTATAGACTACCTTGCCGATTTTTCGGCTGGCCTGCCGCCTGAAGAAGCGCAGCGTTTCACCGAAGTAGTTGGTCTGCTTCTGAAAACAGCGGAAGGGCTCAAAATCCCGACAATCGTCACCGCGCGATCGAATCGTGCACGGAATGCTAAACTGATAAACACAGACAGCCATGGCTCGTGGAAAAATGCGATTTGGCGCGAAACAATAAATCCGTGGGCGAATGACTCTTTTCGGGACCATATACGATCTTGTCAACGCAACCGGTTAATTCTCTGCGGAATGTGGTCCGATGATTCAATTACCTTTGCCGCGCTCAGCGCCTTGGAGGAGGGTTTCGACGTATACCTTGTGGTGGACGCGACGAGAGGGACTTCATCGGATATCCACAACACCGCGATGGCGCGGATGACGCAGATGGGCACTGTTCCGATCAGCACGCGTCAATTGATTTTGGAGTGGAAGGGAAGTGTCGAATAGTAATTGCAAATACACTGGTGGCGAATCTGGAACAACAAACGTACGTGATGGATGGAAGAGACGGAATTGCAGACACCATCCTGCCGACTCGACGATCCATTATCCACATCTCGGGAACCAAGATCGCGTTGGCAAGCTGGCCTGAGCTTGATTTCGGGTGGTACCTATATGGTACCGGGACGCAAAAGCGCCCGCCTGGGTTCGGCGGGCGTTTTTGGTAAGTTATTGATATATAATGATAATTTTGGTTGCGGGGGCAGGATTTGAACCTGCGACCTTCAGGTTATGAGCCTGACGAGCTACCGGGCTGCTCCACCCCGCGTCAAGGATATGTTGGGCCGCTGGGCGCAGCCCGGCACTTTATATTTCCG